>BNJU01000309.1_pt1 | contig 283845 bp, 269 predicted proteins | sample 8539281 | NCBI WGS metagenome assembly BNJU01 (sample SAMD00202456, study PRJDB9452) | human saliva metagenome | isolation source: human saliva | place: Japan
AACCTATGTGTTGATTTAGAAACATAAATAAAGTGACTAGCTAGTATTTTTTTACGACTAAAAAAATATAGTAGAAATGCCGATAAAATAAAGGATTCCTGCAAATTTGTGGGAATCCTATTTTCTTTACATACTTTTGTATATTTAAATTATTTTGTGAATATTTTTTTCTCACTCAGCTTTTTTTATCAATAACTAGGGATATAAAAAGTCGGTAAAAACCCTTGATTATTATACCGTTGACAAGTTTTTCAAAAACCTGTATGATAGAAAAAAGTTTATTAAAAAGGGGACGTATTTTGAAAAAATATACTATTTCACGTAAACAAACTTTAACTTTAGCTTCCGTTGTTTTAGGAACGGTCTTCACAGGAACGACTATTGCTTCTGCTGATGACGTTGCACCTAGAACAACCCAAGCTGCTCCTGCAGCTACTACAGCAGCAAAATCACCTATCACTGCTGCAACAGAAGAAATCAACGCCAAAGCCAATACACCAGTTGTTCCTGCTGATAAAGCAAAAACTGGGGATGTCATCGCTGTGGACGTTAAAAAAACTGGCCCATCTGCTAAAACAGACGGTGCAGACACAACCACTACCTCAACAGCAACCATCAAAACGACTAGCTTAGCAGATCCAAACACACCTGTTGGCACTTCAAAACCAGTCTCATCTACTAAGACAGCTACATCAACCAAAGAGACAGCTGACTACACTGAGACAACAACCGAAACAGTCAATAAAACAACTGTAGTCGAAGTGACAAAAGAAGCCGATGTGGTCAATAAAAAAGAAGTTCAAGCAACATCCGACATCGTCTTTGTCATTGACAAATCAACTTCAATGGATTCTCACATCAGGGATACGATGAAGAATGTCGAGACCTTCGTTCGCAATCTATCGGCAAAAAATATTCAAGCTCGTTTAGGATTGGTTGAATACGAAAGAGCTAGTGAAGTCAAATACCATGATTTCAATGGATCTAAGTTCACAAGTGATCCAGAAAGTTTCATTTCCGCTCTGAAAACCATCAAAACTAAAGGCTACTATGAAAATGCTACTGTTCCATTGCATCATATTGCTACTTCAGGGGACTACAACTGGGGGACTGGGGCAAACAACCATCGCTTTGCTTTCTTGATTACAGACGAGGACATTGATCTTACAAAGGATACACCAACCAAAGAAGCGACACTGAAGGCCCTTCAAGATGCTGGCATCTCTTTGACAGTGGTTGGTGAAACAGCTGAGAAAAAAGACTTTGATCCATTGGTCAATGGAACAAATGGTCTCTACTTAGATATCGACAAAAACTTTGCTGACTTGTTGAACGTTCAATTTGCCAACAAAGTCGTTGAAACTGTCCAAAAAGGTCGTGTCTTCAAAGTCCAAACAGACAAGTATGAGTTGATTTCAAAAACTCATCGCGTGGCGAAAGCAAAACCACAAACATCCTAGCATCCAAACGCCTGCAACACCGACTCCCTACTCCTCAAAAACCGGCTGTTGTAACACCTGCGAAACCGACCGTATTCACACCTGCTAAAAACGAGCCTGCCAAAACAGCAGTCTATATCGCACCTGCAGCTCTTCCTCAAAAAGAAGCAAGTCTTCCAAATACAGGAAGCAAAAACCTCAATTGCTTTGACGACTCTAGGTCTTGGTCTTCTTAGCATGGGTGCTGCCTTTGGACTCTCTCGTAAAACAAAGAAAGACTAACATGAAAAAGCCTAATCATCTGATTAGGCCTTTTTAGCTCTGTATGAATGATTCCTGTTTTCCATTTTCATCAGGAAAGCTAGAATCTTCAGCTTCTACCAAAAGATTCTTGTCCTCCGCTATGATATAATGGGGACAGTACAAGGGAGGAAACCAATGTTACAAGAACTAGCCTTTACAGGCCAATGGAGACACTATCAAAAACGCGTTCTCGATAAGAGTGACGCTTTTATGGCGGATGGCCACCTGCATTTGGTAGCAGCTCCTGGCTCTGGAAAAACAACCCTGGGAATCGAATTTATCCGGCGCTTTGGTCAGCCAACCCTGATCTTAGCTCCTACGGTCACCATTCGTCAGCAATGGGTGGACCGGATTATCCAGGCATTCTTGAGTGATGAAAGCCAAGCGGAGCAATTAATTTCGCAAGACTTAAAACATCCTAAGCTGATTACTGTGGCTACCTATCAGGCCCTACACAGCGCCATGAACCCAAGTCGTCGGTCAATCACAAGCTGAGGATACCGATGACCAGGCAGAGATTGAAACATTTGATTTCAAAGGCTTTTGATATCTTTACTACTTTCAAAAGCCATCTCACTTGGGACCCTTTGTTTAGATGAGTGTCATCACTTACGCAATGAATGGTGGAAGAGTTTGGAAGCCTTTTCGTCAAGCCTTCCCTGACTTAAAGATGATCTCCTCACCGCCACCCCTCCCTATGAAGGGATCCCTGCCCTTTGGGATCGCTATATCCGCATGTGTGGTGAGATCGATGAGAAATTACGGTTCCCGAATTGGTCAAGGAAGAAACCCTTTGTCCCCATCAGGACTATGTCTACTTCGCCTTTCCAACCAAGGAAGAGCAAGATCAATTGGATGCTTTTTAGCCAACAAAAAGAATGCTCTCTTGCAACAACTGACTTCCGATCCCTCTTTTGCCAACACCTCCAAAACCTGCCAGGCCTTATCTGGTCAGATCAGCGATGATGAATTGCTCAATGAGCCCAAGTATCTCTCTGCTACCCTGATCTTTCTTCGAAGCAAGGGAATCGTCTTTCCCAAACGTTTCCAGGACCTCTTTAGGAGCCAAGAAACTACCTGCTTTCACCCATGGACTGGCTTGAAATTTCTCCTGCAAGGTCTGCTCTTTCAGGTGCCTCACTGGTACAATCTACCTGAGGAATACGAGAAGCAACTCCTCCATGAATTAAAAGCAGCCAGCTTGATCGATCGAAAACAAGTCAAACTGGTCCGCAACAAAAAACAAGACCTTCTGCTCAATCAATCCCTCGGAAAACTCAATGCGGTTCGAGAGATTTTCAAGGCGGAATACCAGGCTCTTGGAAGTCAATTGCGCCAACTGGTCCTAACAGACTATATTCGCCAAGACTTTTGAAGTTCATCTCGGGAGATAAGGACGCCCAATTCACTCAGTTGGGAGTTCTCTCCTATTTTGAATCCATTCGCAGGGAAAGCTTAGAGCTAACTAGTCCTCCTGCCATCGCTGTCTTAACAGGTAGCATCGTCATCATCCCGACGGTTGCTAAGCCAAGACTAGAAGAGCTTCTAGGAGCGAATCGACTGACTTACCAAAGTGTCGGCCAATTATCTCCTGATGACTTTCTCAAGGTTCGCTTGGTCGGTTCTCAACATGATTTGGTGACAGCCGTGACCCAGCTCTTTCAAGAAGGACTCATCCAAGTCGTCATTGGAACCAAGTCTCTTCTAGGAGAAGGCTGGGATGCTCCTTGCGTCAATTCCCTGATCCTAGCGAGCTTTGTCGGTAGCTTTATGCTCAGCAACCAAATGCGAGGCCGTGCCATCCGAGTGTGGCCTCAGGAGCCAGACAAGACTAGTAATATCTGGCACCTGGTCTCCATCAATCTTTCCCTAAAGAAATGGTATGAAACAGTCAGATCTTGAAAAAGGAAGAGATCGAAGCCATCACTGATCAGCTGAAAGAATACAGTCCTGATCTGGAGCTCTTTAGAAAGACGGATGAAGCAATTTTTAGGCCTCCACTACAAGGAGCCCTTCATCGAATCTGGCATCGAACGTCTAGCCTTTGACAATATCCGCTATACTAAAAAACAGTTGCAAAAACTCAATGAAGAGACCTTAGAGCGCTCTACCCATCGTCAAGAACTCCGAGACGGCTGGAAATCAGCCCTGCCGATTCTGGAGAATATGGAGATTGCTAACGAGGTACAAGTGGATAAACACTTCCTGCCCCTGGCCCTATTTTTTGACGCCAGGAAGCTAGCTCGTTGGCTGACGGCCGCCACTTTGACCGATGCTTTCGCCAACCTTTTTTACTATTCACATAGAGGAGGAGGGAATAAAGCGTCTCTTATTCTTCTATTCGTCTTAGCTGTTCTCGCACTCCTTGCCTGGCTCCGCTACTATCTCTATAAGAGCCCTTATAAACGGTTAGAAGTCTTTGGCCAGGCTATTCACCAAGCTCTGCTCCTTTCTGGGCATATTCAAACTCAAGAGACCCGCATCCAAGTCGTACGAGACAGAAAGGATGCCATCAACACGCTGATCTATTTGAAGGGCGGAACCATGCGGGAGAAGGAACTCTTCTCGCAAACCATGATCGAGTTTTTCGCACCGATTGAAAATCAGCGCTATATCCTGAAAGCACAGGAAAAGGTGTCCGATCAGACAGAATATTTCGCTGTACCAAGCCTCTTTGACAAACGAAAAGAAGATGCCCAAGCCTTTGTGGAGCAAATCCGAAAGAGCCTGGGTAAGTATGACCTCGTCTATACCCGAAGTGCCGAAGGCCGCGCCATTCTCCTTGATGCGCGCATCAAGGCCCTAGCCAACAAACAAGAGCGCACCTTCACCAAGAAACAAGTGATGTCGAATTTGAAATAAGAATTTATTTCACAATAGAAAGAAAAGTCTAGTAGATCATTTCTACTAGACTTTTTCATTACTCAATGACAATCATAGCCTTAATAGTCTTACGTTCATCCATGTCTTTATAGGCTTGATCAATCTCGTCCAAGGGTATAGCTATCAGTGAAAGACACGACCCTGGATTGATATCGCCATCAAGGACAGCCTTTTAACAAAACTTGTTTATCATAAGTAGTAACTGAGGCTGCTCCACCTGCCACTGAGATATTTTGGGCGAAGGTCGAACCAAGGGCACGGTTATTGTAATGAGGCACACCGACAAAACCTAAACGTCCACCATTGTGAAGGACCCCAAGGGCTTGATCGACAGCTGCTGCAGTACCGACACATTCAAGAGCCGCATCTGCTCCTCCACCGAGAATTTCACGCACCTTGGCAATCCCTTCTTCACCACGCTCAGCCACAACCGCTGTCGCACCTGACTCCAAGGCCATCTGTTGACGGTCTTCGTGGCGACTCATGAGGACGATTTGCGATGCTCCACGCATCTTAGCTGCAATGACAGCACATTGGCCAACAGCACCATCCCCGATAACGACCACTTTGTCGCCTGTTTTGCACATTAGCCACACGCGCTGCATGGTAGCCCGGTCGGCATGACATCAGCAAGCGTCAAGAAGTGACTTTGAGCATGCCTTCTGCTATAATCAGATGGTTGACCTGGAATTTTCACAAGGGCCCAATTGGCAAAGTGGAAACGGATATACTCTGCTTGCACCCCGTCAGACCAGTTGGTGCCAATATGGCGGTCACAAGTCCCATCATAGCCAGCACGACAGGCATCACACTCTCCCACAGCCATGGGTGAAAGGCGCGATGACAAAGTCTCCTGGTTTGACCGTGGTAATGGCCTCACCGATTTCTTCGACGATCCCAATGGCTTCGTGGCCACTATTTTTGATGACCTGCTTCAATATCCGGATTGCGGTAGCTCCAGAGATCGGATCCACAGACACAGGTGCGAACGATGCGGAGAATGACATCATCTGGCGCTTCGATGCGTGGACGTTCTACTTCTACTAGACCCACTTGCCCAGCTTTTGTATAGACTGTTTTCTTCATAGGAACAACCTACTTTCTATTGCTTACTTATCTACAGTATACACTTTTTTTATCGAGCTTCTGCTCATACCAAGTCGTCATTAATGGTGATGATCATGTTCATGACTTTGACTTACTTCCAGCTCTTCGATATTTCTCTTGTGGGCGCGGTGGGTTGCTAAGTCTTCATCAACCTCAATGGTGACGTTTTGAAAGCCACAGTCTTTGAGCAAGTCTCGGATAGACTCTTTACAGACCTCCATGTGGTTGACATGCTCTAGACAAACATGGACAATGGCGTTCTTTTTCCAGCCCATCCATGGTCCAAAGATTGAGCTGATTGATACTAGCCACGTGCTCCAACTGCTCCAAATCACTCTTGACTTGCTGGATATCCACTCCTTCTGGCACGGCATCCAGGAAAATCTTGAGCGTGCTCCAAAAACGTGGAATGGCTTTGGACAGAATAAAGATGGAAATAGCAAGGGATAAGAGCGGATCCAGGATATACCAGTCGGTAAATCGGAGAACAATGGCCATTAGGATGACAGCCACCCAACCCAAGGTATCTTCCAGAAAATGCAGGCTGAGAATGGATTCGTTCTTGGTTTGTCCCTTTGCGAATGACGAGACTCGCTAGCACATTGATGCTGACGGCTATGATTCCAAGCCAGAGAATGCCCTCATCGTTGACAGGTTGTGGGTGAAACCATTTTCGTTATATTTTCCAAAAATAACCAGAACGGACCCTGTCATGAGAATCACTGCCGTTACCATGGCCCCTAAAAGGCTAAAGCGCTTGTAGCCCAAGGTATAGTGGCTGTCTTCTTCACGATTGGAAATACTCTCTAGAAAGGCGGAGATCCCAATAGCGATCGCATCCCCCAAGTCATGGACCGAATCCGCAAGGACTGCACTGGATCCAAAAATCCCTCCTGCAATAAACTCAACAATGGCATAGCTCAAATTCAAGAAAAAAAAGCGATCCAGACCGCATGTTTTTGTCTTCATAATCCTTAATCCTTTGATATAATGGGAGTGGGACAGAATAAATTTTTATAAAAATTTATTCGTATTCCCACCCCTCGCAAAGGCTGATTAGGTATTCTTTGGAGTGGAATTAAAGAGCGAAAAAAAGAGACCAATCAGCTACTGCGTCAAACATTTATTTCTATAGATTTTTCTGAGAGATGAGACTACTATCTCTTCCCTTCATGATCTATTATCACTACTATCAACAGAAAGGATAGGGGCAAACCGTTTAGGGTGTACGTTACTGAACAGTTTGTTCGAAGTGTCCATATGACAGCACAGGATCGTCGCATCACCAAAACTCGAAAAGCTATCTATCAGGCTTTCTTACACTTACTCAACCAAAAAGACTACGAAGCCATCACGGTTCAGGAAATCATAGACCTTGCTGATGTGGGGCGCTCGACCTTTTACAGCCATTACGAGAGTAAGGAATTATTGCTAGATGAACTCTGTCAAAAGCTCTTTCACCATCTCTTTGAGCGTGCTGAACACCTCTCACCACAAGACTATCTGGCTCATATCTTTCAGCATTTCAAGAAAAATCAAGATCATGTGACCAGTCTCTTGCTCTCTAAAAACGATTATTTTATACGGCAACTGCGAAAAGAACTAGAACATGATGTCTACCCAATGGTAGCCGACGAACTCATCAAGGCCCATCCAACTCTCCCTCACTCTTACCTCAAACACTTGGTCGTCAGCCATTTCATCGAAACCCTCAGCTGGTGGTTGAAAAAAGGCAAGTCCTACACCGAACAAGAAGTGATCCAATTTTATTTGGAGATTTTAAAAGTGGGCTCGAACTAGAAGGGAGTATTTTCAATGACCAGCGTGCAATTTTACTTTCTATTTCCATCACTCTTCATGCTTCACGAACTGGAAGAAATCGTTTGGATGCCATCCTTTGTCAAAAAAATATCAATCCAGTATCCAAACAATCGAATCCTAACTTATTACACTCCTTTTGCTTTCAACTTTATTGTCTTGGAGCAATTTCTCATCCTAATGACGTCTCTATATCTTAGTTACCAGTTTAATAACTATAGCATTTACGCAAGCATCATAATCGCTTATATCTACCATGTATTCGGACATCTGATTCAAACAATCGTTATACGAAAATATGTGCCTGGATTGTTGACGGGCATTTTAACGAGTTTGCTGTTTGCTCTTTGCAATCTCAAAAATGAATTTCCAATTAAACTTTATGGTTACTCTCTTTTTACCTTATTGGTTATTATTTTTAAATCTTGTAGTATCATTTATGATTCTTCATAAAATCAGTCATAAAAAAATAGTACTCAGGCAATCATATCTTAGAAAGGAAACCCGTATGTTCTTCCCCATTCTTCTCGGCTTTTTTTGACAGCCTTCTTTGCCCTTGCTTTTGCTCTTCTTCACTTATTGGCTTCTCTTTCTGAAGTTAAAAAAGGAAATCACACTCTAGGAAATACATTTCTCCTCATCGGAAGTAGTCTTGCGACCTTATCTCTCACCCTCTACTTCTTTTTACCGATTGTCTCTCTAGTCCTTTGGTTGATCGGCTGTGGTTTGATTTGCTACGGGGCCTATTGGAATGGGAAACACAAAGGAAACTTCCATCCAGCTCACCACCTGATTCGGATGGGCATCGCTCTAGTCCTTACCATCTTGTTAGCCTTGTTATAAGAAAGCTCAAGTTTTTTGAAAACTTGAGCTTTTGTATTTTCTATTTATTAAGCCATCAACAGCATAAGAATAGGGATCACCACCATGGTTGCAAGGGTCGTCTCTGTCACCATGACGGCTGCATAATCACTATCAGCTCCGTAGAGTCTGGCAACAACCGGCGCATTGGTCATCACAGGCATGGCGGACTGAATGATAAAGACTTGCTTCATCAAGCTTGGAAGAGGTGCCCAGTAAACAATGATCGCCATCAAAAGTGGGGCAACCACGAAGCGTCCTAACAAGATTAAGAATTGGTCTTTTTTCAGAGTCAACTGCTTTAGTCCTGCATTGGACACTGATAAACCGATGAATATCATGGACAAGGGGGTTGTTAAATTGCCCAGGTACTGTAAATCACTGGCTAGAAAAGCTGGCAACTTGATCTGTAGCATCACCAAGATTAGTCCCAAGAGAAAGCCCATCAGGGGAGGAGAAAAGACTTTTTTCAGACTGGTTCTGATATCAAACTGCGCTTCTCCTTCGCCATCTCGCTGGATCAGGTAGGTCCCCAAGGTCCAAAAAAAGGTCGTATTACACATGTAATAGATCAAAACATAGGGAATGCTGGCATCCCCGAAAAGGGCCTGGTTGATGGGGAGCCCCACAAAAATCGTATTGGAATTAAAAAACATGGAAATAAAGAGGCCACGGCGGTCCTGCCTCACTGCAAAGATCCTTGCTACTGCTGTCGCGATACCAAGTAAAATAACCATAGACAGGGCAGGAAACCGCAAGGCTGGCAACATTATAAGTAGATCCGCTGCTGTGAAGCGCTGCGTGATGGTGTAGAGCATATAGCAGGGCAGAGCGATTTGAGTGACCAATTTAGCGAGTAGGCCACGTGACTTGTCATCAAACCAGCCTTTTTCACCTATGACAAAGCCCACTAAAATCATACCTAGAATGACCAGGATCCCTGATATACTCCTCAAAAAGATCTCCATGTTTTCTCCTTTTACTTCTTTGAAATGAACGTTTTTCCACAAGGTCTCAAAAACTACTCTAGTATATCACAAAAAGAGGCGGAGCAACATGCCCACCTCTTGTATTTTATTAATTGTTACTAGTAGCCTTTCTTGGCCGCCTTGGTCCATTGGTACCAACCAACTAGACTGTTGATAAGGTAAATCAAGAAAAACCAATAAAATGGTGGAGACTATGGCGAAAATAGATGATTCAGTTAAAAAGAAAGTTCCAGAATTGCGATTTAAAGGATTCGCGGATGAATGGGAACAGCGTAAGTTGGGAGACGAAGTTCGAATAGTGATGGGACAGTCTCCTAATTCAGAAAATTATACTGATAATCCTAATGGGCGCTAAAAATGCGAAGACCTATGTAGACCTATTTTGTATTAGTCAAACAAAAGATCCAAAAGAAATGGTATATGATTATGACCATGAAATAAAGTAAAACCAAACCGAGTGATCTGAGGAAGCACCCGATGATCATGAAACGTTATTAAACACAAAAGTCACCCATGTGAGTTCTTGCCAGAAGCTGAAGTTAATCCTTCAACCTGGAAAACCCGCAGAGGTGACTTTTTTCTATCATCTCGATTTTTTTCTGGTAATAATCATTAACCGATAAATATGTCTGTGAATCACCCAGCGACTCCGCTATGTCCATAATCCGCGGTGGTAGTAATCCCACTCGCTGGACAAGTTCGTGATCGCTGAACAATTCCCGTGGACTGCCGGCGAAGCCAAACTTCCCGTGTTCCATAACATACACCGACTCAAACTCGGCGGCGACCCAATCCATGTCATGGGTGATGGTCACAACTTGGTGGCCCGAATCAGCCAACTGATGGAAAATTGCGGTCAACTTGCGCCGGCTTTTCCCAATCAAGCGACATCATCGGCTCATCAAATAAATAAATCGCCGGATCCACTGCCAAAACTGTGGCAACGCTCAACAGCTTGCGTTCCGACAATGACAGGTCATATGGACTTTCAGCTGTTTTATCATCCAAGCCAACTCTTTTTAGAGCCGCTAAAGCCCGCCTCGTAATCGTGTCGTGGTCATCCATGACCTGCGCGACACTCCACTCCACCTCTCGTTGAACGGTCGGGTTGAAAAGCTGATCGTCAGGATTCTGAAAAGTAATCCCAACCTTCAGTAACTTTTCGACTGGTTTAAGATCATTAAAATTTTCTCCATCGATCTTAATCACACCGGTTTGTGGTGTCAGCAAAGCCCGTCAACAATTTGAAGAGCGTTGATTTGCCGGCACCATTTTTGGCCGACAATCGCCACCATCGGATCGGCGAAGTGTTTGTCTTCAACATCCAAGCTAAAGGACCGTTCCGGATAAGCTGAACGTCAGGTGGTTCAGTTCAATTGTGGGACATAAAAAAACCTCCTTCAGTTCAGCGTCATTCACCGGATACCGGCCATCAGCCAAGTGCCAATCCATTTTTTGAGCAAGTTGCTGGATTGTCGGGGCTGGAATCTGCCAGTCAGCTGCCAAATGATTAAACACCTCACCCGGCCTGCCCTGGGCTACCATTTGACCCTCGTGCAGCACCCACACAACGTCGGCGACTTCGCACAAATCGTCAATTTCACTGGTGACAATGAAGACAGTCGTCTCTTTGACTTGGGCCAGCCATTGGAAAAATTGTCGGCGGCCAAGGGGATCCATCTGACTGGTCGGATCATCCATAATCAAAACAGCCGGGTTAGCCACAATCGCCGTGGCAATTGCCAACCGCTGGCTCTGACCACCGGAAAGGCTCTCGGGACGCAAATTCAGCTGTTCAATCAGCCCCATTTGCGTGGCAACTTCTTCAACCCGTTTTTGAATCAGTCCTTCAGCCATTCCCTGATTAATCAAGTCAAAGGCAATTTCATCGGCAACCGTGTCTGCCAACCCGCTTAGTTGGCCAGCTGGATTTTGCAGTACAACTCCATTCATGGCATTATAAACGGGCCAATTGTCGGACACTCGCTGGCCAAACATGTGCCAGTCGCCCTCAATCTCAGCAGACACCATTTTGGGAATGACCCCTGCCAGCACATGGCACAAAGTCGATTTGCCGGAGTGGCTATTCCCGATAATCCCAACCACCTGGCCGGTATGAACCTCCGCGTTAATCTGACGCAGTTGTGGTTGCTCAGTACCCGGATAACGGGTGGTCAAATTTTCAATTACAATCCGTTTATCTTCGTCCATATCTTCCACCCAATCAATAAAATTGCCAATCCAGTCAGACCAATGTGCAGCGTCCGCGACAAGCGATACACGCGCTGGGAGGTTCTGACAGTCCGGTTGGGATTATCAAAACCTCTCAGTTGGAGAGAAATCGACCGCGCCATCGATTGATCCAAGGTCTTAATCACCAATGGAATTAGAACCGGCAGGACTGACTTTAATTTCTGAATCAACGTTTTTGCGGATTGGTTCCGCGAACTTTTTGTGCCTGCTGGATTTTCCGCATATTGCGCATCATTTCCGGCAAAATATAACACACCGACATCAGAACGTAGACGGTTTTATAAGACAATCCGGACAGTTCCAAATAGGCCGCGTTTTCTGAAATACTCGTGGTCAGCATAAAAAAGCCACTGGTCAAAATAATCACCAATACTCGACAACCCAGTGTGGTGGCGTAAATCAGGCCTTCTTTGTAGAACGACACCCCAAGCACAGAAAACAGCACAGTTTGATTTCGACTGTAAAATAACCCTTGGATGATCAGCATGGTGCAAATCAGAAACAGGCTGAATCCCAGCGCCTTAAAGATGGTAGAACTCAATTTGGAAAATAACAATAGCAGTGTTGCGACAAGAATTAATCCGGCCTGAAACAATAAATTCATACTGGCAAAGCTCAACAACGTCATGTCCAAGATGAACAAGAGCTTAGTAATCGGATCGATCACCTGGTACCACTTGAGCTTGACCCGTGGCGCTCCAGAAATCAATGTTTGATCAGTCATCATTTATCACCGCTAAAGAAGTGCACCATCCGCTTCGGCAGCTGACGATAGATGAAGAATGCCAGGTAGGCCACGCAGACTTTATCCAAAATATCCAAGACAAACTCATCGATAAATGAGGCCAGCCACACTGGTGCATGATTGGCGACCATTACCGCAAACAATGAGTCACCCCAAGCGATACCGGTCTGACCACCCCAAAAGATGACGTTGAGTGGCGTTGAAATGACAGCTGAAACGATGGCAATAATAATAGCAGAAACAAATACTCGTCGCGCTGACGAGAACCACCCATTGGCGTGCAAAACTCCGACAGCAATCCCAATTCCGATGCTGGTAATCGCATACACGGTTGAAATTGGCGATAAGGTCAGCCCATAGATCACGTTGTTGATGAAACCACTGATGGCACCGGCAACCGGCCCAGCCAACATGCTGGCAAGAAAGGTTCCCAAAGACCCCAGCCAAACGGGCAACTTTAACCCCTCCGCCAAGGCTTTTGGCAACATAGTTAATCCCCACGGCAGCGGGAATCAAAGTCATGGTGGCAGCACTTAACTTAAATTTCCACATACTGGTACGATGAATCGGTTCTGTTTTCATAATCTTCTCCTTTTGTTTTTAAAGAGCCGTGTCTGTTTAGACTTTCGGACGCAACGCTCTATAGATTTTTATAGTTGAACCGCTTCACCTTTCACAGATCCCTTAGTCGACATCAGGGTTTCTCTTGAAAAGGATTGTTCAACAGTTCACAACTAATCATACGCCTATTTTTCATAGAAGTCAAGAATTTTCTGAATTTTTTTGAAAACGTTCGGGAATTGAAAAAAATAGAGCAAGCGCCCATGAGAATGATCGCTAGACAATTATAATAGGCCACTATAAAAAAACAAACACCATTTCTGGTGTTTGTTTCATTTTATAAAGGAAGCACTAGCTTATTTTTTTCTTTTTCTTCAAAATATAAGCTGCAATGCTTGCCAAGACAAAGGCTAAAACTAAGCTAATAATAGAGATGGTCGTACCTGTATTTGGTAAGAATCCTAAGATTTTGCCTGGTTTCTTCGGCTCTGGTTGGCTTGGTTTTTTAGGTTCAGGTTGACCCGGTTTCTTTGGTTCAGATGAACTTGGAGGAGTTGGTTGTTTTGGAGTTTCTTTTGGAACATGCTTGTTAGTAATCACAACATTTCCTTTACCATCCTCGTCGTTACGAGCTTCATAGCCCTTTGGAACACTGACTTCTCTCACTGTATAAGTGATGGTGTTTCCATTTGCTTTTTCATCTAAATCTGCAAAGGTATGGGTCCACTTGTTTTCAGCTGACAATTCTACTTCTTGACCGACTTTTTGATCATTGGCATAGAGTTGAACGCGAATACTCTTCGGACGAATTCCATCCTTGTCATTCTCATCATCCCACTTCTTAGTGACCGTGACGCTTGTCTTACCAGGTGCATGGGTATTGGTAATGGTATAAGCAGCCTGATCAATTGTAGTCGTATATTCAGCTACCTTCTCTTCTTGAAGAGTATAGACGATTTCTTTTCCATCCTTGAATTTTGGTAGACCTGTGAAGCTTTCTTTCCAATCTGTCGCATTCGTGAGTTCTTTTTGAGCAACTTTTTCACCATTGGCAAGAAGATTCACCACAATACTTGCTGGACGAAGACCATCTTGATTGTCTTGGTCATTCCAGATCTTGGTCACTGGAATATCGATCACCGCTGGCGTATGGGTATTGGTCAAGATCGTGTGAGCAACGTCAGAAGTATCAGCAGATACTTGGTAGCCTTCAGGAACAGCTACTTCTTCCACACGGTAGCTGATAGCTTGACCAGCTTTCTTTTCAGCTAATTTGCTAAAGGTATGAGTCCATTGATTGTCCGCTGACAACTCCACTGGATCTCCTACTTTTTCATCACCAGCATAGAGTTGAACCTTAATGGATTTTGGACGAAGACCATCTTGGTCATTGGCATCTTCCCATTTCTTCGTAACTTTCATCTCTGTCAAAGCTGGTTCATGCGTATTGGTCAAGACAACATTGGCCTTGTCCTTATCATTTACCGTCACCTTGTAACCATCTGGGACAGCGACTTCTTTCACCGTATAAGTGATTGCTTTTCCAGCTGCCTTGGCATCAAGGTTTTCAAATGCACCTTTCCAGTCATTCGCGGCTGAAAGTTCTACCACTTGATCCGTCGCAAAGCCATCTTTGTATAATTGAACTTGAATGCTGGCTGGACGGAGACCATCTTGGTCGTCTCCATCTTCCCACTTCTTGCTCACTTCTACTTTGGTCTTTCTGGTTCGTGCGTGTTGGTCACGACTACTTGACCTGGGTTAGTTGCTTCGACAGCTTGTGTGTAGCCTTCTGGAACATCAATTTCTTTGACTGTATAGTTGATAACTTGGCCAGCTTTCTTCTCGTCTAAGTTTGAGAAGGTATGGGTCCATTTGTTATCTGCTGACAATTCAACCGCCTTACCAACCTTTTGATCACCAGCATACAATTGAACCTTGATTGTTTTTGGACGAAGGCCATCTTGGTTATTGGCATCCTTCCAGTTTTTCGTAACAGTAAGGCTTGTCTTACCTGGTTTGTAAGTATTGGTAATCGTAGTTCCATCAATCTTAGTGGTGTAATTGTCCACTTTGTCTTCTGTCACTGTGTAGACAACTTTTTGACCATCTTTATAGACTGGCAGGTCTGTGAAGGTATGAGTCCATTCATCTCCTTCACCAGTCAGGTCAAGTGCTTGCACCTCTGTTCCATTTGCCAAGAGGTGAACTTTGATGGTAGATGGGCGAAGACCATCTTGGTTTTGAGCATCATCCCAGACTTTCTTGACTGTTACCGTCGTGGTCTCAGGAGTGCGCTTGTTGGTGATGGTGGCTTTCCATCTGTGAAGCTGGCTTCTTCTGTATCGACCGTATAATGAGTCGGAACTTTCACTTCTTTAACAGTGTAGGTATTGAGCTTGCCGTCACTGTCTTTATCTGGAAGATTCGTAAAGTGAGCTTTCCAGTCTGTTGCGGCTGAAACCGTGACTGGTTTTCCTTGAGCTTTGCCATTCTTATAGAGTTGGAATTCCACACTTGCCGGGCGAAGTCCTTCTTGGTTGTCTTGGTCATCCCAAACTTTTGAAGCTTCAAGATCGAGATACTTGATATCTGCTTCATTAGCGATCTCAACTGGGACTGCTTTTGATCCGACTGATTTTCCATCCACCGTGACGTGGTAGATTTGTTTGTCCGCATCATAGGTAACAACCACGGCATGTTCTGTTTCATCCAACTTGTAGTTTTCAGGTGCTTTGGTTTCTTTGAGCGTATAGATTCCTTCTGTTAAGGTGTTAAAGGAAAGTTCCCCTTTTTTATCAGAAGTTGCCGTCGCAACAACCGCGCCATTTGCATCAGTTAAGGTAAATTCAGCACCTTCAAGAACTTTCTTAGGATCATCCTTGTCCACCTTCTTGACGTGGAAAGCAGCCGAGAAGATTTGTGCAGTTACGGTATTAGACTCACGATTTCCTTCATGACCTTTCGCCTTGTAACCAAACTGGTTATGGGCTTGAACAAGACCAGAACGACCGCCGTTATCTTCATTATCTTTGGTGCGTTTTTGCATCAAAGCCTTGACTTCATCAGTCAATTCACTTGGATTTACAACTGGGACACCAAAGCTTGCTTCTCCACGTGCAGGAATCGTAGTACCAGCATTTGCAACTAACTTGATTCCTGTTACTTGACTGTAATCAGCCACAGCTGTCGTCCAGATATCTTTGTCAGCAGCTTGCGCCATGGTATCTGTCGTAACGCCTGTATCAGTTGTATAGTAGACCGTCCATCCTTCTGGAGCTGTCACTGGTCCACGAAGGCTGACCGTGTATTCTGTCATCCGACCAGATCCGTCTAGTGTGTTAACGTCTTTTACTTTTGGTAGGACATCATAGACGACTCCGTCTTCTACTGCCTTATCCGTATTATTTTTAATAGTGAGTTTGTAGTTAAAGGTCTCACCTGGTTTGAAGGTACGTGTCACAATCGAAGCGTCTGACAGGTCATCATTTTTAGCGATATATTTGCGTGCATAGATTCCTTCAGCCGCAACAATCGTATAGTTTGATTGAGCATATGGAATTTTATCCGTTGTTGAACCATTTCCGTTCAGATCATACACATCTTCCGTGACCCGATCAGGGTTGGCATTTTCAAGATCGTGGATCCCGTTTCCAGCGACATATACTTTATTTGTGAAGGTCCCACCATCGTCTTTCCCTTTCAGATCGGCCACGATAAATGGTAAACGCACGCGATTAAGATCTTGAAGAGAAGCTTTAATAAACTCTTTTTGATCCAAATGCATGATGAGAGCTGTCCGTCCAGAATTGTGGTAGTTTTCAATGACATCGTAGCTCTTTAAGAATTTCATCCCTTTTTCATTAGAGGCAAGGTTTCTCTCAAAATCTTTATAGTCGACTTTAAGGGTATTTGGATCATAAAGATCAATGATTCGCAGGTCTCCATAATCCTTATCAGGATCTAAAACTACTTTGGTTGCCATCAAACCAAAACGAATATTTTGTCCATCAGTATAACGAACATCATTGTAATCCGTCGTTTTTGAAATCTCAAAGCTTTCCTTCAAAGGAATCAGCTTAAAGCTCCAATCTGATGTTTGGTCTTTAGCAACATTTGATTGTGTTTGATAAGTGACACGACCTGTATTCTTGAATTCATTCTTGGTCGTATCATTTTCATCGTAACGAGTCTTTTCTGGATCTTTGAAGCTTGTATAGGTATTGAGGCGAATTCCTTGACCAGATTTTAGGACAAAATCATCCTTCATTTCCATCCGCCAACCGACAACGGTTCCATACTTGGTTAAGTCGATAAAACCATTGCCGTCTTTATCGGTTTCTGGCTGAACTTCTTTTTGACTACCATCTTCTAAAGTAAGGATGATGCGTTTCACATATTTGCTAATATACTCACCAATACCGTAATTTCCTTGCATAAGACGAGCGTAATCAATCTTGGTGAATTTTAACCGAGAGTCCACTGTCTCATCATAGAAAACAAAATTCTTTGTGTCGAAGGAGTTTTATTATCAAAAGCGATGATCCATCTATAGTTTGCTGCCTTGTATTCAGTTGAATCATAGACATCACCATCTGCTTTTTTGGCAAAACTTCCAGCCCCTTCCAGGTCACGAGAGGTCAAGCGGAAAATAAGAGAATCTTCCGCAGTAATATCTGGTTCTCCCTCTCCACGGTTAGCAGGAATTCCCACAATACTTCCTGAGTTTGTCAAATCCTTACTAAGGACGTCTTTGAGAGTCTGGTCCTTTTCCAAAACTAAATCAGGAAACTTCAAGTAAAGGTAACTTGTATTCTTGATTTTTGCCATGAATTCTTGGTGATAAGCTGCTGGATTACCGTTTGCATCTGCTGTAAACGTCTTAGAAACGGTGCCATCTCCATTATCTACCCAGCCTTCAGACTTAGCTGTATCTAAAACTGCTGTCCGGGTATTGCCATTTTTATCTGTATAGGTTGGCAACTTATCGGTAAGCGTTACTGATTCTAATTGACGATATTGTCCCCCATACTGTCCTTGCATTCCCTCCAATTGAAATGCAAATGGAACAGATGATGGGGTTTCAATATAATTTTTTCCGTCAGCCCCTTTGACAACACCAGGCATGGCTTCCGCATAGTCCTTGGACATGGCTTCGTTCAAGTTTTGGTTGATATACTTGGTTAAGCGATAGTCATTGTACTTGGGTTTCCAAATGATATCATTGAGTTTTGCTTCTTGACCATTGATATTCAAGGTACCCGTAATATCCAATGAATAATTGGTCGGTGCATAACCGATTTTAAATTTTCCAATAAATGGTAAAGTCAGGACCTCTGACTTTTGGTAATTGTTAAAGTGAAGTGTGACTTGATAATCATCTCCAACTTTTGTAACCGTTGGTTTGTCATGCTCTGAAGCACTATTGAAGTCAGGGAAACTAACTTCTCGTAAGTACTTTCCAGGAACCTTCAAGGTCACCGTTACTTCATTAATATCCGTTGTCAAATTCTTAGGGGTGATCTGGATATAACCAGACATGGTATCCCCTGTGTAATAGGACATGCCACCTGGATGGTCTTGTTTATCCCCATACAAGAGGGTAACATCCAAGGCCCCGTTATCTCCAACTGCTAGCTGGTTGGCATAGGCAGTTACAGCCCCTTGACCAATCTGGCCTAGCATCATGAGAATCGTTAAAATGGCAAAACCTTTTTTCAAAAAGTTTTTCCATAATGAACTAAGCTTTTTCATGTTTTATCTCCTTACTTTTGTTAGCCTTCCAAAAAGGCCCTCCCTTTAATTTTATCAATTATTTTTTAGAATATCTATTGCTTTTCAAATTAAATAATAAATATTTAATAATATAGACATTGTTTGCGCTAATGTCTATATTATAAGTCACTATCTGGTAATGATTTCCCCTTCCTTCTATCCAAGGGCAATCAAATGAAACATCTATAAACGAGGTAGAACAGGCCTAACAATCCTTATCCTCCTTAATTTGTCCATACAAAAAACCTCAAACACAACTGTTTGAGGTTTGTACACCCTACTATTGGTTGGTTATTTCATCTAACTCTTCACCATTTGAAGGAATCTTTTGTTTTTCCCTTCTATCTCGTACCCACAGCATGGCCACTCCAAAGAGATGGCTTCCAAACAAGGCCGTCACAAAAATCAGCTTGCCCCTATCGGGATAAGAAAGAGGGAGAGTCCTAAAGCCATAGCGTGCCAACTCGATAAAGATCGGATGGGAAAAGTAAAGGGCCATACTCATCTGTTTTAAATACTGTAGATCATAGGTTTTTAGAAAAGACGATCGCAGGCAAGCATTGACCAAATAGACCGTCACAAAAGGAAGGAGAAAGAAAAAGTTCTTATCGATTCCTTCATTTCGAAAAATGATCATGCCTTCTAAACAGAAGAGTCCAAAGGCAAGAGCTACTTTTTGCCAACGGTGAACCCTAAAGCTTGGTGAATCAAAATGATCATACAGATAATAACCCATAAAGATAAAAATAGGCGTATAGAAGAGACCATTTCGCGCTGTGAAAAATAGGTTGCTATAGAGCTGGTATCCTTTTAGAAGACTCGTGGTGTCCAGGTAAGCCGAATAGGTCTCGATCAAGCCCCAGCAATAGAGGAGCAAGGTGATCACCCCTGCCCAAACCATGCCCAAGCGTTTGACCAGTTGATTGACCAAAAACAAGCCCAGCAAAAAGGCCGGGATATACCAGAGTTGGTAGCACATTCCCAGATAGATCAGTGCAATGAGAACACCTGCTGGAAAAAGATAGACAGGGAGTTGGAGGCTAGAAAAAAAGATCCAGGCATATGGTAAATAGACACAACTCCAAAATACATAGGTTTTAACGATTTTGACCAGATAGGCTTTCATTTTCCTTGCATCCTTTAGGGATTGCTTGAGAAAAAAGCTAGCACAGATGATAAAAAATGGCACCGCTAGCCGTCCGAGCATGCTCTTGAGTCCAAAATGCAGTGGTTCATAGGATGTTAAGCGACCACTATGCACCAAAATCACTGCAATCGCAAAGAGGTATTGAAAGAGACTAATACTGGAAGTGTTATAGAGGGAATTCTTTTGCATGGTCCTACTCCTTGCCCAAAGCAGTTTCTATGGTTATTTTAGCATGAAAGGGAAGGCCAAGCAAGGAATCTTACATCCTTATCTACCTTTTTTCCTCTATTTTTGATATACTCAAAGCATGCATAAACAAACCATCATTGATTTTAAAGAGCTTGGTTTGCGCCACCTTTTCACCAAGCCCCTAAAGGAATTAAAAACCAGAGACCTCGACCAAGTAGAGGCACTTCTTAAAGAAGTGGAAACTTACCAGGAGGCTGGTTTTTATGCTGTCGGCTATGTCAGCTATGAGGCTGCTCCTGCTTTTGAGAAGAAGTTTGCTGTCCATCCAGCCCCTCTTATGGGAGAGTATCTCATCTATTTTACGATCCACGAGGAGGTCGAAACCCTTCCTTTTCCAGAGGACTATGAAGCTGTGGATCTTCCAGCCAATTGGAAGGAAGAGGTAGAGGCGCCTGCTTATCAAGAAGCCATCAAGACCATCCATCACCATATCCGCCAAGGAGATACCTACCAGGTCAACTACACTGTCCAGCTTTCTCAAGAGCTAAAGTCTGATCCTTTGGCCATCTATAATCGCTTGGTGGTAGAGCAAAAGGCCCATTACAATGCCTTCATCCAGCACGATGATGTCTCCATCCTCTCTATCAGTCCTGAGCTCTTTTTTGAGCAAGACGACCGGCTACTGACCACGCGCCCTATGAAGGGAACGACGCACCGTGGTCTCACTAACCAAGAGGATCTGCAAGAGGCTGCTTGGTTAGAAGCCGATCCCAAAAATCGAGCAGAAAACATGATGATCGTCGACCTCCTCCGCAATGACATGAACCGGATTTCGGAGATTGGAAGTGAGCATGTAACCCGTCTTTGCCAAGTCGAGCAATACTCCACTGTTTGGCAGATGACCTCGACCATTGAAAGTCGCTTGCGATCTGAGATCGACTTGGTCCAAACCTTCCGAGCTCTCTTTCCTTGTGGCTCGATTACAGGGGCACCGAAGATCTCCACTATGGAAATCATCCAAAAGACAGAGAAGGCTCCTCGAGGTATCTACTGTGGAACGATCGGCATCCTTCTTCCAAAAGGGAAACGGATTTTTAATGTAGCCATCCGGACCCTTCAAATGCAAGGAAATCAAGCCATCTATGGCGTAGGAGGAGGCATAACTTGGGACAGTAAGTGGGAAAGTGAATACCAGGAAACCAAGCAAAAATCGGCTGTTCTTTACCGGCAAGAGCCTCGCTTTGAGCTCCTAACGACTGGCCACATCCACCAAGGAGAGTTGACTTTCCTGGAGCAACACCTAACCCGTTTGAGAGAGGCTAGTCGCTACTTTGCCTATCCTTATGATGAGCAAAAACTCCTGAAAGAACTTCAAGAAGAGCTTGCTCATTTGGAGTCCAACCTTGACTATCGTTGTCGGATTGCCTTGCAAAAAAACGGGACCTTCCACCTAGTAATCACGGAGCTGACAGACTTGCCCGCTAGCTATCTACAGGCCCAACTGACCGAGCAAAAGCTTGATTTAGCGACGCCATTTACTTATTTCAAAACGAGTCAGAGAGACCATCTCAGCCAGTCAGATCACGAGCAAATTTTCCATCTGCCAGATGGAACCTTACTAGAGACGACGATTGGCAATCTGGTGCTGGAGATAGAGGGACAACTCTATACCCCACCAGCTCACCTCCCCTTACTCGATGGCATTTATCGGCGCCATCTTCTTGAGACCCAGCAGGTGGAAGAAAAACTCTTAACTCTGAACGATTTAACAGACGCTGATCGTATTTATGCCTGCAATGCTCTTCGTGGTCTCTACGAACTCAATTTTCAAAGAAAGGATTCCTGATGAAACTTATTTTTTTACATGGACTAGGGCAGGATGTCCTCTCTTGGCAAGGAGTCCAATTTGCACTTTCACCCTTGCACTCCAAAACTTTTGATATTTTCTCCCATCCAAAAGAAAGCTATCAGGAAGTCAAAGAAAGGTTGATGGAGCGCCTCCAGCAAGAAAGCGAACCCTTTATTCTGGTAGGACTCTCACTAGGTGGCGTGCTCGCTCTTGATCTCTCCAGACAAGACTTCCCGCAACTCAAGGGCTTGGTCCTTGCAGGAACACAATACAAACTCAACACCAATCCCCTCTATCGGCTCCAGATTCTCCTTTTTCGTCTACTTCCCAAGCATGTCTTTGAAAAACAAGATGCCAATAAACAACAGATGCTTCAAATCTTGACGGAATTAAAAGGGCTCAATTTAACCGATACCGTTAAAGTTTGCCCTCTTCCTAGCTTGGTGATTTGTGGTAGCAAAGATTGGGCCAATCAATCTTCTTCTAAAAAATTGGCCAAGCTCCTGCCAAAAGGCCGCTATCAAGAAATCGCAGACGGAGGTCATCTACTCAATACCGAGAAACCCTATGAACTCGCGCAAGCCATCAAGGAGTTTGTCGCTGGGTTTTAAAATGAAGAGGCTAACTTTTAGAACAGTTGCTCTTAATATATATAAAGTCATTTTTAAAACTTTCCTTAGGTGAGGACGGACGTCAGCGAACTTCAAAGAAGTTCCATGACTTAGTTTTGGACCTAAGGTTCCAAAACTCCCGAGTGCTAGAAACATGATCGTTTCTAGCACTTTTCTCACAGCGGAAAGTTTTAATATATTTTGGATTGAATTTCAACATTAGAAATTCTTTTTATTTCTTTGTAGAGTCACCTATTCAACATTTTTATTTTATAAGAAGTCTTTACCGCAATTTTTTAGAAATATTTGAGAATTGCTTGATAGTTATTTGAAAAGCAAGCTGTATACTAAGAGTGTAAAGAAAACAACTAGTCATTTGGACGAAGGAGAAAACCATGGAAAAAGTATTAGAAATTTCCCATTTGAGTAAAAAGTTCGGTCAACAATACGCCTTAAATGATGTGAATCTCACCATTCGCAAAGGCGACGTCTACGGACTCATCGGTAAGAACGGGGCTGGGAAAACCACCCTCATCAAGGTCATCACCCAACTAATTCAGGAAACTGACGGAAGCGTCTCTCTCTTTGCTTCTACAAATCGCTCCCAGTGGACCCAAGCCTTGAAACGGGTTGGATCTGTCATTGAAAGTCCCGTGGCTCACAAGCATATGACCGCCTATCAAAACCTGGTCTACTATTGCAAGGCTCGCCATATCCCCAATCCCGACCAGGTCATCAAAGAAACCCTGAACTATGTCGGCCTGAATAATACGGGTAAGAAGAAATTCCGTGATTTTTCGCTAGGGATGAAACAACGGTTGGGGATTGCGATTGCGCTCATTGCTAAGCCAGATTTCCTTATTTTGGACGAACCCATCAATGGTCTCGATCCAGTCGGAATCAAGGAATTCCGTCAGATGATCAAGCGCCTCAACGATGAACTCGGTATGACCATCCTCATTTCCAGTCACATCCTGTCCGAACTTTATCTGGTTGCCAATCGTTTTGGTATTGTCGACCAAGGACGCCTGATTAAAGAAATTAGCAAGGCTGAATTCGAAGAACAAGGAGAAGATTACATCATCCTCAAGACTAGCCAGCTAGCCCTTGCCAGTCAACTGATCCAGGATCAACTCCATCACCGTATCAAGGTCATCGATAAGGATGGAGAAATCCATATCTTCGGCCAGACTCACGATATTAAAGTCATTGTCAAAGCCCTCGTTCAAGCAGATATTGACGTGGATGAAATCTACTATGCCCGCCAAGATCTGGAAAAATTCTTTACGGACTTGGTAGACTAGTCAACCCACCGTCTTGCATTACTTATCCCACATATTTCATTTAGGAGATTTATCATGTTGCATACCATTCAAGCAGATTTTTACAGACTTTTTCGCTCTAAAGGTTTTTGGATTACAGAAGCCATCCTCGTTCTCAACATCCTGTCTGGAGTCATCTTTGGAGCTACCGGCCACGTCGGCGTCAATACGGAATCCAAATTACCCCAAGCAACCGAAGTTTGGACGGGCTTTAAAGCCTTGACCAACTACTCTTCCAGCATCAGTGTGACTATCCTCTTTACCATTATTGTCATCACCTTGGTCCTGGGAACAGACTTAACGCAAAACTTATACAAGAATAGTCTGGCCTATGGCGTTTCTCGCACCAGTTACTACTTTGCCAAAAGCGCCGTTGTTCTGACCATTGCTCTCTTCCAATTTCTTGTTTCTTATGGTCTCGTCTTCTTGATCGCGACGCTCTACAATGGACTTGGCACCATGCCAGAGCACTTCCTTGCTCATTTTGGACTGACCGTGCTGATTCAGTTCCTTTCCACCTTGGCTTGGGTCAGCATCATTTCCTTCCTTCTTTATGCCAGCCAATCCATCACCTTGGCCTTCGTTGGCTACTTCATTGGAAATATCCTCTTAAGCCTTCCTGCGCTCTTCCTTAAAGATATTGATATTCTCCACTATCTAAACTTGGAATTCCAATATTCCATGGTACAGAGCACAACAGCAACAACCAACACCCTCTCGATCGCCCTTGGATTCATCCTTGTTTTCGGCTTCCTAGGACTGGCTACTTTTAAACACAAAGATTTATAACAAAAAGACTTGAGCAGTGCTCAAGCCTTTTTTCTTAGTGTAATGGTCAAGATAAACCAGTCTGCCTCCGTTGCCAGTTGCAAGTCTCCCCCTAAGATCTCTACAAAATTTTGAATAATGTAGAGACCCAAGCCAGAAGACTCCTCTGTATCCGAGAGATTTTCAGAGTAGAATCGACTAGCCAATTGGTCTAAGTGCTGGATCGGTTGTTGCACAATATTGCGCAGCTCGACCCGAATCGTGTCCGCGTCTGAGGTCAAGGTCAAACGGGCCTGCTCCTTTCCATGCTTGAGGACATTGCTGAGCATATTTTGCAAGAGGCGCTCCCAAAGCTCAGGATCGGTAGCATAATGGAGATGCTCTTCTAGCTCTACCTCTAAGGCAATCCCCGCCTCAGACAAGCTATCATAATACTGGAATAACTGCTGGGTTAGCACTTGGCTGAGATGAACGTCTGAAATCCGAGGCAGGATGGCTCCCTCCATCAAGCGTCTGTACTCCAAGAGAGATTCCAAGCGTTTGGAGACAACTTGAAGATTGGAAGCAATTTTCTTCAGCTTTTCCTCTTCTTGCGTCCCTCCTTTGATGATTTGTTGGGTATAGCCCGAAGCAATGGTCAAAGGCGTCCGGATATCGTGAGCAATATTACTGATGGCCATATCCAAGGTTTTCTTCTCTTGAAAGGCAATCCGATTGGTCCGCTCGATCTGTTCAAACAGATCACTGACCTGCTTGGTCAAGGCGACCAATTCTTTTTTTGAGACCTGAGAGGTCAACCGTACCCCACTCCCATTTTGGAGCTTCTTTTGAATTTGCTCCTGCAAATCTTTGAGGGCAGAGAGTAGGCGAAGGTAACCTAGTCCCAAGAGAAGGACAAGGACGACTAGAACTAGAACCAATCCCCACATTACTTGTCTCCTTTCAAGCGAACTCCCAAGCCCCAGACGGTTTCAATATAGTCCTCATCTGGATCGAGCTGAGCAATTTTCTTTCGGAGGTTGCTCAACTGGGCATTGAGCGTATTGTCTCCAGGCAGATAAACTTCTTCCCAGACTGCTTCATACAACTCTTCCTTGGTAAAAATCTTCTTTGGATGCGCCAGCAAGGTCTCAAAAATTTGAAATTCTTTTTTGCCCAAGCGAAGCGTCTGTTCGCCAGACTCCAGTTCAAAGGTTTCTGGATTTAAGACCAAATTCTTAAAGGATCGCTTTTGCGACGATTGAGCTTCCTGTGCTACCGTCGGTTGATTTCTCAACTGCACCGTCACCCGAGCGGCCACTTCGTCCAGATTAAAGGGTTTGACAATATAATCATTGGCACCTGCAAGGAGATACTGGCTAATGAGGTGTTTGTCTCCCAGAGCCGTCATCATGATAACCGGTGTCTGACTCTGCAAACGGATCTCCTCAAGGACCTGGTCCCCATTCTTCCCTGGTAGCATGATATCCAGAAGAACCAAATCAACGGCTTCTTGCTGGAAGAGCCGCAGCCCTTCTGTACCCGAAAAGGCTTGAAGCACCTCATGGTCTTCACTTAAGAGACTGTATAAAATTTCTTGGATATCATTATTATCCTCGATTAATAAAATCCGTGCCACTTGCCTCGCTCCTTTTTTCTTTTCTTGCGAAATCAGTTCTATTCCCCTAGCCTATCAAATAAAGGGACCTTCGTCAATGAAAATCTGATAAAATTCTATTGTACCCAGCTAGATCTGCATGTTAGATCATCACAAGATGAACTTGACGATCTTTTCTTTCAAAGGGTATAATAGGACCAATGACACAATAGGGAGACTCATCTATGAAAAATAATGCTAAAACTAAAATCAGTCTTGTATCCATCCTTGTCATCCTGGGCGTTGCTGCAAGAATGATGCGAGTCATCCACCGCTAGCAAATCAGGGAGCAAAACAGACAAACCATTCAAACGACTAAAAAGGTTGCAGAGTTTCAGAAAACACTAGACGAGGAAGAAACGAAGAAACGCAACGAAACCTTCAACAAGATTTATAATGAATCCCTTGTTCGGAATAAGTTTGAGAATTGGCAAAAAGTCGATGAACTCCATGGTTTGGGACAAAGAACTGGGCAATTTTATATCTATAACTTTGAAAAAAAAAGAAGAGATTCTCTTAGAGAATACTGATCAAGCATTTGTTCTACCTATTCGAGACAAGAGTGATAACGTCACATTTCAGGCTATCTTTGCCCACAAGGACGGTCAGTGGCACATCATGAAGCCAGACGGAAGTTCTCAGTTGCAACTAGGAGCAGCCAACATTTCCGCTGAATCTAAGTTTGTCATCGAGAACAATGTCTTAGATTACGACCAGTAAATCCATAATGACTTGGCTTAACTACATACAAAAAGCTTAGGACCCCAGCTTGTGGTTGGGATTCTAAGCTTTTTCGTTTATAGGAGAGAGTCGGCCAGCAAGTACCGAAAACTTTTATTCAACAGAAGCCCCATTGGTCGCAATGACTTCTTTGTACCAATAGAAGGATTTCTTACGGGAGCGATCCAAGCTTCCCTTGCCTTCGTTGTCCCGGTCGACATAGATAAAACCGTAGCGCTTCTTCATTTCTCCTGTCCCGGCAGAGACCAGGTCAATACAGCCCCAAGTCGTATAGCCCCAGAGGACAACACCATCTTCATGGATGGCCTCCCGCATGGCCTTGATGTGGGCAGCCAGGTAATCAATCCGGTAGTCATCCTCAATCTCCCCGGCTTCATTTGGGGTATCAACGGCACCTAGTCCATTTTCTACGATAAAGAGAGGTTTTTGATAACGATCCCAGATGGTGTTCAGCGTAATGCGGAGACCAAGAGGGTCAATCTGCCAACCCCATTCTGAGCTTTCTAGGTAGGGATTCTTCAGAGAGGCAAAGATATTGCCCGCTGTTTTTTCCCTTTCAGCTGGATCCCCTGAAGCGACCCGACTGGCATAGTAGGAGAAGGAAATAAAGTCAACTGTATGGTCTTTCAACAATTGAAGGTCCTGTTCCGTCATCTCGACCGTGATCCCCTGACGCTCCCACTCTTTCTTGGCATAGTTAGGGTATTCCCCACGCGCCTGCACATCGATAAAGAAATAGTTCTTGCGGTCTTCTTCTAGACCAGCCCAGACATCTCGCGGAGCACAGGTATGCGGATAGTTTTGCCCAGCTGCCAACATACAGCCCACCTTATTGTTCGGATCAATCTCATGGGCTAGCTTGGTAGCAATGGCTGAAGCGACCAACTCATGGTGAGCTGCTTGGTATTTGACTTGCTCTTCATTCTCCCCTTCTTCAAAGCAAAGGCCCGCTCCCATAAAAGGCGCATGAAGGATCATATTGATCTCATTAAAGGTCAGCCAGTAGTTGACCAAGCCCTTATAGCGAGTGAAGAGGGTTCGGCAGAGACGTTCATAACATTTCAACATCTTGCGACTACGCCAGCCACCATACTCAGTAATCAAATGCATGGGGCAGTCAAAGTGGGTAATGGTCACCAAGGGTTCAATGTCATACTTGTGGCACTCCTTAAAGAGATCTTCATAGAACTGTAAACCCGCTTCGTTTGGCTCCAATTCATCCCCTTTTGGGAAGATCCGAGACCAGGCAATGGACAAGCGATAAGTTTTAAAGCCCATTTCCCCAAAGAGGGCAATGTCTTCCTTGTAGCGATGGTACATATCAATGCCATCTTTAGCCGGGTAAAAATAGCCCTCTTCAAAGTCGAACATCTTTCTGACCCGTAATAATCGCATGACGATCAGGCCCAATCGGTACCACATCCACATTGGCCAAGCCACGACCATCTTCATTATAAGCTCCCTCACACTGGTTTGCAGCCGTCGCTCCACCCCAAAGGAAACCATCTGGAAATTGAAGTTTGTCGGTCATCTCTCTACCTCACTTGATTTGATAGTTCTATTATACCCTTCTCTAACCCAAAAGTCTTACAAGATCCTAGGAAAAACCGAACCTATTCTAAGGTAACGATCGCTTTCATGCAACACAAAAAGACCGGATGACTCCGATCTTTTAATAGTTCATATTCTGTTTTAAGAATAATTATGGTTAACTTCAAATGACTAAGCGCCCTTATTTCATTCTATAAAAATCAATGACTAGACCAGCAGGGCCTTTAACTAATAAGGACTCTGTTCCCCAATCCGTTTCACAAGGACCGTGTAAAATCTCAATCCCTAATTCTTTCAAACGCTTTTGATTCTGTTCCAAATCTTCAACTTCAATGTGTAGGATGATTCCTGACTGAAAATTTTCCAAAGGTATCAAATGATTCTCTGACAACATAAGACAGTGACTGCCAATCGTGAACTGAGCAAAACTATCATCAGCATAATCTGCCTTTTTATCCAAGATATGCTCCAAGTCAGCACAGACTTGGGGAACATTTGAAACGATGATATCTATTTGATTTAAATTCATTTACTATCTCCATAAAAAGACCGGATTACTCCGATCTTTTTAATTTCCGTGAGAGGAATTATTTAATTGCGCGTGATTGCAACCCTTCTTCTTCCAAGAAGAGGCGGAATGGTACAAGCTCTTCAGCTTCGTATTTTTCCTTGAAGGCTTTGATTGCTTCTTCTGAGTGTTGTTTTGGATCCAACTCAAGTACTTCTACTGGAAGTGGACGGTGTGGAGTGATGTGAGCATCGATGACAACTGTTTTACCTTCTTTGTTCAATTTAACAGCTTCTGCAACAACTGCATCGATGTCTTCGATACGGTCAACTGTAAATCCTACAGCACCTTGCGCTTCAGCGATTTTCGCATAGTCAGCATTAGGGAAGTCACAACCAAACAAGTGTTTATTTGTGTCTTCGTATTTGTCCTTGATGAAGGCATATTTACCATTTGAGAAGACAACGTTGATAACTGGAAGGTCATATTGAACGTTTGTGATAACGTCTGGGTAGCACATGTTGAATGCACCGTCACCCATGATGTTCCATACTTGGCGATCTGGATTGTCTTTCTTAGCAGCGATACCACCAGGAAGGGCAATACCCATTGTCGCAAAGAGTGGAGATGTACGCCACATGTTCTTAGGTGTCATGTGAAGGTGACGAGTAGATGTTTGAGTAGTGTCACCTACGTCGATTGAGTAGATAGCGTCTTGATCAGCATGTTTGTTGATTGCATTGTAAACTTGATACAATTGCAATTCACCCTCAGTTTTACCTTCGAGTTTGTTCATGTAATCACGCCAGTTTTGGTTGTTCTTCACGTTTGCACGCCACCATGGAGTAGATTCAACTGGATTCACTTTGTCAAGGATTGCTTTCGCTGCTTGACCTGCATCACCAAGGATGGAAGCGTCTAGGGCATGACGTTTACCAAGTTTGTAAGGGTCGATATCTACTTGGATGAATTTTTCAGTATTTTTGAATGCTTCGTAAACTTCAGCAAATGGGAAGTTTGAACCAAGGAAAAGAACTGTGTCTGCTTCAAAGACCACTTCGTTAGCTGGTTTCCAACCAACACGGTAAGCAGAACCTGTCAACCCTTCGTAGTCCCATTCGAAGGCTTCAAAGTTTTTACCAGTTGTAATGATTGGTGCTTTGATCTTACGAGACAATTCAGTGATCACATCACCAGCACCAACACCACCGAAACCAGCGTAGATCACTGGGCGTTCAGCATTGTTCAAGATTTCAACAGCTTTATCGATTTCCACTTCGTTCAAGGCAGGAGCGATAAAGTGACGTTCATAAGAACCTGATCCGTAGTAAGAGTTTTCGTCGATTTCTTGGAAACCAAAGTTTACTGGAATTTCAACAACGGCTGGACCTTTTTTAGAAACGGCAGCACGGCAAGCTTCGTCGATTACTTTTGGTAATTGTTCTGCGTAAGCTACACGTTTGTTGTAAACAGCGATACCGTTGTACATTGGGTTTTGGTTCAATTCTTGGAAGGCATCCAAGTTCAATTCGTTAACTGGACGTGATCCAAGGATAGCAAGGAATGGAGTGTTATCCATAGCTGCATCGTAAACACCATTGATCAAGTGAGTCGCACCAGGTCCACCTGAACCAACTGCAACCCCGATAGAGCCACCAAATTTAGCTTGCATAACCGCTGCAAGAGCACCTGTTTCTTCGTGACGAACTTGCAAGAAACGGATATCTTTGTCTTCGGCCAAAGCGTCCATAAGTGAGCTAAGTGTTCCAGATGGGATACCGTAGATCGTATCTACGCCCCATGTTTTCAATACGTTAAGCATTGCTGCAGATGCAGTAATTTTCCCTTGAGTCATTCTAACTCTCCTTTAATTCTATTTTGATCCCTTAAAATGCAGCATAGCGCTTCTACTTCATCTTTGTGATCATCTCGCCTTGAAAATGAGTTTTTTCTGACTTTTCTCATGAAAACGATTTACAAAACGATTACAGTATTAATTTATCACAAAGAGATTCACATGTATAAGGATCTGCTCAGAGATGCTCAATCCCTATTCCATAACAGATGCTCTTTTTGAGAAATTTTCACAAACTATCCTACAATAGGGTATTTTACTATAATTTGATACCTCCTCTTTTCCCTCGTCGCTCTAGGTAAAAGAGAAAAAGAGTGATACAGAATTCTGTATCACTTCTTATTTTCGTTAATCAATTTTCGCAACATTGAGAAGCAGAGAGCTAATCAAAACAGACAAAGAACTAAGGGCCATGGCAAGACCTGCTAGTTCTGGATTGAGGGTCAATCCCAGTCCTACAAGACTCCAGCAGCAATTGGAAGCCCAAGGAGATTGTAGATAGAGGCCCAGAAGAGATTGAGTAAAATCCTGCGGAAGGTCTTTTGACTCATGTCAAAGGCGCGCACAACGCCAAGCAAATCATTTTGCGTGAGCACGATGCCACCGGACTCGATCGCAATATCCGTTCCAGACCCCATAGCGATCCCCACATCCGCAATCGAGAGAGCTGGAGCATCATTGATCCCATCTCCGACAAAGGCGACCTTGCTAGCTTCTTGCAGTTTTTGGATGGCGCTAGCTTTTTCTTGAGGAAGGACATCAGCAATGACGGTGTCAATTCCCACTTGCTTAGCAATAGCTTGGGCCACCCGTTCATTATCCCCCGTTAACATGACCGTTTTCAAGCCCCGTTCTTTGAGCTTTTTGATCGCTTCTTTTGAGCTGGCCTTCGGAGCATCTTGAATGGCAATCAAGCCAATCACTTGCCCATCCACAGACAAACTGATCACTGTTTTGGCCTGCTCTTGCAACTCTACCATCCGTTTTTCAAGCTCCGGATCCATCGCTGTCCCGTCATGAAGTTTGCCATTTCCCAAGGTCACCAACTGCTGGTCGATCTGACCTTGGACCCCTTTTCCTTCAATCGCTTGGAAGTTTTCCACAGGGGATAACACCAAACCTTTTTCTTCTGCTTGGGATAACACCGCTTGGGCTAGTGGATGTTCTGAAAAAGTTTCAAGACTAGCAGCCAGTGTCAAGACACGCGCTTCATCTCCTACAACATCGGTTACAAGTGGTTGGCCAATGGTAATGGTCCCTGTCTTATCAAACACAACGGTTTGAATCTTTTGCACTTCTTGAAGAACTGTTCCATTTTTAATCAGAACCCCCATCTTGGCACTACGGCCGGTTCCGACCATCAGGGCTGTTGGGGTTGCTAAACCAAGGGCACAAGGACAGGCAATAATGAGGACAGAGACTGCATAGAGCATGGCCTCTTGAAGCGACGCGCCCAGAAGCACGGACCAAACCCAGAAAGTCGCAATGGCCAAAATCGTCACCACTGGAACAAAGATACCTGAAATCTTATCCGTCAAATCTTGAATAGGAGCACGACTGGATTGGGCCATTTTGACAAAGTCCACAATTTGAGATAAGAGGGTCTCACTACCGACTTTTTCAGCCTTAAAGAGAATGGTCCCATTGCTGTTGATAGTGGAGCCAATCACTGCATCACCAACTGATTTTTCCACAGGTAAGCTTTCACCTGTCACCATCGACTCATCAATGGTCGTACTTCCTTCTACAATCGTCCCATCAACTGCGATCTTTTCCCCAGGACGGACCCGAATCAAGTCACCAATTTGGATATCTTCTGCCGCCACCTCGACATAGTTCCCATCACGGAGAACTTGAGCCGTTTTTGCCTGCAAATCCAACAATTTTTCCACAGCCTCGGAGGCATTGTTACGCATCCGTTCTTCAAAGATTTGCCCTAAGAGGATAAAGAAGATGATAAAACCCGCAGCCTCAAAGTATACTGGCTGACCAGTAAAAAGGGCAAATACACTATAGACATAGGCTACCAGGGTTCCAAGAGCTACCAAGGTATCCATATTGGAATGGTGCTTCTTAAATGAGGCCCAGGCACTCTTGATAAAAGGAACTCCTGCTACCAACATGATCGGCGTTGTCGCTAGAAAGTTTCCCCAGCGATTGACTGGATGGGAGACAAGTCCTGCCCACATCCCGATCATCAAGATTAATAAAGGAAGGGTAAAGATACTAGTAATCCAAAAGCGATCCCGTAAACTTAAGACACGACGGCGTTTTTCCACAACCGTGTAGGAACCCTTTTGCATCTTCATTCCACATGAAAACTCAAAGTCCCCTGTTTCTGTCGGGGTAAAGGATATCACCTTATCCACACCGACTTCCAAAGGCTCTAAAATCCCCTGATCTTCAAACAAAATTTCCTTATAACAGCCGGAAGGATTGACCCGATGGAAGGTGATTTCAGCAGGGATCCCTTTTTGAAGTTGAAATTCTTTGGGACTATAGCCCTTTTCTGCTGTAATACGGATCTTTTGCACTCCGTTTTCCACAACTGCTTTTTGTTTTTCTACCATACCTAACTCCTTTATTCCACAATCATTTGACCATGCATCATGTTCATTCCACATGAAAACCCATATTCGCCCGCTTTTTCTGGCGTAATTTCAATGACATGTTTTTCACCTAAAGGCAAATCTTCATGAACGCCAAAATCTGGAAAGATCACTTGAGCCAGACATGAAGATGGATCCTTGCGATTAAAGATAATCCGGGCAGGAACATTCTTTTTCAGGACAATGGTTTCAGGCGAATACCCCCCCATGACTTCGACTTCAATTTCTTGATAACCTGATTTCTGACGAGCGTGGCCGCTTACCTTTTCATGCTCTGCAAAGAACCACCAAGCAATAAAAGCAACCCCAAGTAAACAAACAATACTAATTAACAATCCAAACATTAAAATTCCTTCTTTCTATTACATACAATTGCAAGGGACTGTTTCGACAGCCTCAGCTTTCTTTTCTTCCAGGACCTGCTGCAGCTGATTAAGATCTGCAAGCGTAAAGTCACTCGCCTGAATCAAGTTTTCAAGCACCTGGACAATTCTTTTTGAGCAAACCTTGTCTTTCACATCCTCAACCACCAAGTCTAAACTTTGGTCCTGCTTCAACAAAGCCGAGTAGACAAAGGCTTTGCCAGATTTCTCTGGTCAAGCACCCCTTTTCCACCAAGCGCGTCAAGAGGGTCTTGATGGTCGACTTCGACCAGTCAAAGCGCTCAGACAAGACTGCGATCAAATCCGTGCTGGTCTGCTTGCCTTCCATCCAGATAATCTTCATGATGCGCCATTCCGCATTGGAAATTTGCATAACCTCTCCTTTCAAAATCTACATTTGTAAATCTTATAATGCTATTCTACTCCTAAGATTTACATTTGTCAACCAAAAGTTTTTAAAAAAACAAATCTTCCTTTGAAGATTTGTCTGGTTGGGCTTTTTTCGCTCCCTATTTTTGTCTCTACAACGTCTCCTGCAGAGCTTGGGCTAGGATGCGGTAACCTGCTACACTTAAATGGAGGCCATCTGTCGTATAGGCTTCTGCTAACTGCCCCACTTCATCCAATAAAGACGAATACACATCGACATAGCTGACCTGGTGGTAGGCTTGGGCCAATTCTTGATAGGCCTGATTGAGGGCTTGAATTTTTTCATTGGTCCGCACATAGACCTTTTGCTTGTAGCGCTCTTCTTGACTCACCGGTAAAACCGAGATCAGGTTGATGTGGGTCAGCGGAAAATCCCGCATGATCACTTGTAAGACTGCTTCTACATTGTCTAGGGTTTCCTTTTGAGGAATTTCTTTTCCGATATCATTGGTCCCGATCAAGAGAAAGATCTGATCCACCGCCGTTCCAAAGACATGGGCGTCTAGATGCTCACGAAGGAGATCCGTCTTATAGCCTCGCACTCCTCGATTGACCATGTGTTTGGGACTTTGTAATAGTTCATGAATGGGGAAATATTCCACAATGGAGTCTCCGATAAAGATCAAACCAGGCTCTTTCAGAGGGGCTTGATTGAGCTCCTGATAGGTTGTTATAATTTTCTCCTGCTCCTTTAAGAGCCAGTCTTCTAACAGTTGTACCGCCATCTAATTCTTTCCTTTCACTTGTTCCCAGGGGGTCAATCCTAGATACTCTTCGATCACCTGGTAGACACCACCTTCCTGATGGCTCGGTGCTAGGTGTTTGGCGACAGCTTTGACAGCTTCTTCTGCATTGGCCACAGCATAGGAGTGACCTGCCATTTCAAGCATTTCGATGTCGTTTCCACTATCCCCAAAGGCCATGACCTGGCTGGCGTTAAGCTGCCACATCTCCATTAATTGAGCCAGTCCCCAGGCCTTGTGAATGCCTGCTTGTAAGAGATCCATGCTCCCAAAACCACTTGAAACCGCCATCAGCTGATCTCCAAAAGCCTGCTGGACTTCCCGACGCACTTGATCAAGACGATCCAAGCCAACCACCAAGCTCATTTTAAGCACTTGATCAAATAGATCCGCTGTCAATTCCGGAACAAACTTCATCCGCTTGTACAAGGCTTCAATCACTTCTGGCTGCATGAATTTCTCAACCTCTGTAAAGACCGTTCCTTCCTTGACAAAGCCACCATTGACAGCTGAGACAACCAGCTGGTCTGAAATTTCCCGCCCCTTAAAATAAGCAAGAACCGCCTCTACCAATTCCCGATCCCAGAATTTTCCTAGAACCATCTGGTCATTCTCAAAAATCCGAGCTCCGTTGGCGACGACCAGGGTCACCCGCTTGACCAAGGGACCCAAGAGCTGGCGCATGCGATGGATTTCATTTCCCGTCGCAATGACAAAGCGAATCCCTTTTTGATCCAAGTGGTCCAACAGCCTTTCCAGACGCGGAAGGTCCACCTCTCCTCGCTCATCTAATAAGGTTCCATCCATATCTGTTGCAATTAGTTTGATCATAACCATTCACCCTTCATCTTAGAAATGAATCCTATCTTTATTCATTTCTACTATTTTATCACATTTAACGGCAACCCCCTCCTTTTTCGGAGCACCTTCATTTTTCTAACAAGACTACAAAGGCAAGCAAAAGAGTTAACCTATTCTTACCGGTTAGCTTTAGAATGAGACAAACTATTTAAAAGTAAAATAAGTTAAGCGATACTGCAAAAAATAAGAATGCCTTCCAATTTTAAAATCGATTTAAGAAAATACCAAAACTTTCCGCCGTGAGAAAAGTGCTAGAAACACGATTGTTTCTAGCACTCGGAAGTTTTGGGAGTAAAACAGTTTAGGAAACTGTTTTAGCCTGAGCCCCAAAAACGAAAAGCGAAGGGGGCCAAAACAAATTGAACACGGGCTGCGGATTGTGTCAAAAAGATAAGTTCTCCTAGAATCTAAAGATTCTTCGTTAAACTTCCTATTTTGACTTTATCCGCAGACGCCCTTTGTATCTTGATTTAGTCATGGAACTTCTTCGAAGTTCGCTGACGTCCGTACTCACCTAAGGAAAGTTTTTGATATGACTTTGTCTTAAATCTGAAGCTCCTGCTTAGCTTCTATTTTTCACCCAACAAAGGCCCAAATAATGGCAATCAGCACTGCTGGAAGGAGATTGGCGACCTTGATTCGTTTGCCCCAGATGAGATTGATCCCTACACAGAGAATGAGGCTGGAGCCAACTAGTGACAGATTCGAAAGGGCTTGTGGAGTCATGATCGGTGCGATCAAATGGGCCAACAGCGTGATCAAGCCCTGAAGGATCACGAGTGGAACCACCGCAAAGATCGCACCCTTTCCTTTTGAAACGGTCAAGACCAGAACGATAACCATATCCAAAATAGCCTTGGCCAACAAGGTCGAGGTGTCGCCTGTCAGGCCATCCTGGACGGCTCCGACCACCGCCATAGCCCCAATACAAATGGTCAAGGCCGTGGTCATAAAGGCATCGACAAAGCTAGTATCGCCTTGGTTGCCCGTCTTTTCCTTTAGCCAAGTTCCCAGTCGCTCAAAGCCCTCCTCAATCTTCAAGAGTTCCCCGATAACGGTCCCGATCACTAGACTCAGAATCAACATCATACTGCCGTGACTTTCCACATGACTTCCATGCACCACCAGCATCTTTTCCAAGGTCCCTGCGATGCCCAAGACAAAAACAGCAACTCCTGTCACTTTCAGAAGGGTCTCATGAAAATCTTCTGACAAACGTTGACCGATGAGCAATCCTAAAAGCCCACCAAATACGACCCCTAAGGCATTATAGAAGGTCCCCAAACCGATCATTTACAAACTCCTTCGTTCATTTTCATTCTTTTTCAATTTCTTTCAAAGACCAGTGTCCCGTCTCTTCATACTGGTCAATCAAGTCCTTGGCTGTTTGCGTAATCTTCTCTGGATAATGCAGACTTTCTAGGGTATTGACCGCATTCTTGGTCACGGCTGACCCTGGCTTGATCTGGTAGTCAAAGACGATCTTGCCATCCACATAACGACTGTCAAAATGGTAATTATCATTGACCTCACCAGAAGCTGCGACCAGCTCAATATCATGACTGGAGATCATGTAGAGGCAGTTTTGGGCAGCTAACCAGCGGACAATCCCAAGGCCTGATCCGATCCGCTCGATGGTATTGGTCCCCTTAAAGAGCTCGTCAATAAAGAAGTAATGAAAACCAGACTCCTTCAGATGCTGAATCATACGCAAAATAGCTTTACTCTCAGTGATAAAGTAGCTATCTCCAACTTCAATGTCATCGCTCACATCCATAGCCGTTAGGACATGACCGTAAGGAAGGGCCAATCTTTCTCCATAGGCAAAGCCTAACCCTTGAGACAAAATGGCATTGATGGCGACAGTTTTCAGATAGGTCGATTTCCCGGACGCATTATCCCCACTGATGACCATATTTTTTTGAAAATGCACATCATTCGCAATCGGATTGGACAGCAAGGGATGATAGAGCGTCTCTCCCTCAATGCCACCCGTTTCCGTAAAGACTGGCTGGCAGACCACTTCTAGATCCCGCTTGTGGCGCAAGAGGCTAATAGCAACTTCCATCTCTCCAAGGAGATCCAGAAGCTTCTGGGCCTCTTTTTGATGAGCCTTCACCTGATTGTAAATATAAACCTGAGCGATCTGCGGGAGTAAAAAGAGGACGTTGAGGTAGAGGAGAATAATTTCCATCTCAGATGTCCCCGTTGGACTCTGTAAGACACTGGCAAGGATCCGCATTTTCTTAAAGGGTTTGACTGCCTGCTTGAGTTCTTCTTGTTGTGGCAAGGTTAGATGACTCAAGCGTTCTGCCGAAGCAAAGATGCGAACCAGATAGCTAACATTGTCCAGACGGATTTTATTGGACCAATTGCGCAAACTCGAAAAGACAATATTAAAGACCACACTGATCACCAAGAGGGTAATGGCCCCGACTGGCTCAAAGGGGATGGCAAAGAGACAGACAATGGGAAGGCAGGCCAAGGCTAGATAGAGGGGCAAACCTGCATAATGCTTGCCAGGATTTGCGACAATGCTCCGCGCCATGTTGTGGTTCTTCTTGCCCAGTTGGTTGAAAATGACCTGGACATTGAGGCGCAAATCAGGATGCTCTTCAAAGAAGGCTTCTAAGTCATGAAGCTGGTCCTGAGGATGGAATTCCAGCAGGCGCATTTTTTGATAGAGAGCCTCTGCTCCAAGGCTCGATTGGGTATAGTTGAGCTGATCAAAGACCGCATCCAAAGCCAAATCATGCCAGGTCTGATCATCCACTTGGCTATCGATCGTCTTTCCCTTAGCCGGATAAGCCAGACTGTCTATCAAACTTTCTTCAGTGTCTTTCTTGCGAAAGAAAGGCGCTCCATCCCAAGCCTTCTTCAGCTTTTGCTTGAGGCGGATGGCCGTAAGAAATTTGGTTGCCCAAATCACCACGATCAATCCTAGGATCCCAAGCGGGATCCAATTCACATTTCCTTCCATGCTCTATTCCTTTCCACTCTGAGGCCAATCCAAATGAACATGTTCCTTCATTTCTCGGTAAGCCGTGTCCACTCTCTCCTTGGTCTCCTCATCCAGCTTGTCGCGGTACTTGCCACCCTGGATAAAATCTTCCAAAATATAGGTCTGGTACTTGTACAAGTCATAGCCTTCAGGAGAATAGGTTCCCTTCGGAGTCCGACTGACCCAGGTTGGATGAGCAGTAGCCGTCTTAATCCGTGTCTTGCGACCAACCTTTTCGATGGTCACATCCATCAAGACCCCTCGCTCTGTCCATTGGGCAGTCTCCACATCTCCCATGGTTTCCAGACGCTGATTGGACAGGAAATTCCCCATTGAGTAGATGATGAGCTTGTTTTGACCATCTTTATTGACCACTTCAGCAGGCTCTACAACATGGGGATGCCCACCAAAGACAATATCAGCTCCCCAAGAAACCATCTTATGATAGAGCTCTTTTTGCTCTTCTGTCGGCTCCAACTGGTACTCGATTCCCATCTGGGGCATGACAATGGTGATATCGGCCTCTTGCTCCGCCTTTTGGATCTCCGCCTTCATCCGCTCTTCATCCAGATCAGACAAGACATCTGCTTGCTCCTCTGGAGTAAGGGTCGTTTCCATTCCATTAAACCCATAAGCGTAGGCTAGAATAGCAATCTTGATGCCATTCACTTCCTTGATCACCAAGGGGGCCTGGCCTCTCTTTTCATGCGTATAGACACCGACAGGTGTGATGCCTGCATCTTCAAAGGCCTTAGCTGTCGAATAGACCCCTTCTAGACCTGAATCCAAGATATGGTTGTGTCCCAAATCCATGACATCATAACCAGCATCCTTGATGGCTGGTACGACTTCACTAGGCGCATTAAAGAGAGGATAACCTGACAAATAGTAATTCGGGTTAATGGTTCCCTCAAAATCGCCTAAGGCCAGATCCGCCTTTTGTAGCCAGGGTTTGACATACTCATAATTTTCATGAAAATCATAAGTCCCATCTTCTTTTTGTGCACTCATATAGACCAGATCATGATAGAGCTGATCTCCATTGGCCATGATCCGAGCTGTATGAGGAATCTGATCAGCCGGTGTCTTAGCCTTGTACACAACCTCTGGCCGTTCCGTTGCGGTGATCGGAAAGCCTTGGAACTTTTGCACCCACAAGATGGCATTGGCCACGATGAAAACAACAGACAAGAGCACATAGACAAACTGTTCATTGGTCAGCTGAATCCTTGAAAAGAGACGATCAAAAGCCCAATCAAAAGGCCGCCGATAGCTCTTTTTCCCATCGTTTTGATGGTTCCTTTCACACTCTCCCACTTCTCTAACATTCCTACCTCTTCTTCGTACCTAGTTTCTCCAATGATCCGCCAACAAATTGAGCTGTCATTGAAATACTTTCTCTTCATTGTATCACAATTTTTAAGAAGAGAAAAAAGAGAGCAGGACAGAAGCGCTATTGTTTAGAAACGCTTCATCGTCCTGCTCCTGCACAGTTGATGGATTCATGTAAATGATCGATCATCACTTCTTATCGTTTGATTTGGACAAGCTGATTGCAACCATGACAAGACTTAGGAAAAAGGCCGAAAGTAACCCTTTTGTCGTCCGATTCATAAAAGGTTGATGGAATACAAAATGATTATAGGCAGTAAATCCTAATCCAATCAGAGTTACCATAGCTGAAAGCGTAAAAATCATTCGCCACAAATTTCTATTTTTCATCATAAACTCCGTTTTTCGATCTACTAGAAAGACCCTCTTATTTCAAAGCTTTTAACAAATATCCATAACCTTCTTGCTCCATTTCCTCTTTTGGAATAAAGCGCAGAGAGGCCGAATTGATACAATAGCGAAGACCTCCTTGGTCTTTTGGTCCATCGGTAAAGACATGTCCTAGATGGGCATTGCCTGAGCGGGAACGAACTTCGATCCGCTCCATCCCGTGGCTATGATCCTGGTAATAGTGGACAACATCTTTGGCAATGGGACGGGAGAAACTTGGCCATCCACAGCCAGACGCAAACTTATCCTTGGCAAAGAAGAGAGGCTCCCCCCGTCGTAATATCCACATAGATCCCCTCTTCAAAGGTCTGATCATAGGCATTGTGGAAAGGGCGTTCCGTCGCGCTTTCTTGGGTGACTTGGTACTGTTCTGCTGTCAGTTTCGCCTTTAGGGTTTCTTGATCTGGCTTCTGATAGGCTGACGGATCAATCAAGGGCTGCTCAGCATCCGTCACATCAATATGGCAATAACCTCCAGGATTCTTCTTGAGGTAGTCTTGGTGGTAGTCCTCAGCTAGGATGTAGTGGCGCAAAGGTTCCAACTCAACCGCTATTTTACTGCCCAGTTGCTTCTCTTCTTCCGCAAACACTTGGGCGATCACTTCACGATCTGCCTCGTCTGTATAATAGACACCGGTTCGATATTGGCGGCCTTGATCATTTCCCTGCTTGTTAATGGACAAGGGATCGATCACCCGGAAATAGTAGAGCAGAATCGCTCGTAGGGTGATTTTATCTGGATCGTAGACGACTTGTACAGTCTCTGCATGATCCGTTTCCTTGATCAGTTGGTAATTGGTCGTTTCTACCTGGCCATTGGCATAGCCCACCGTCGTTTCTTCTACACCGGGGATCCGTGAAAAATATTCCTCTAAGCCCCAAAAACAGCCACCTGCTAGATAAATCTCTGCCATCTTTTTTCCTCGCTTCCTGCATTCCCCACAGGGAACGCTTGACATCTATTAGCTCCATCATAATCCAAGAGCCTCAGATTTTCAAGGATTCTGCATCAAAAATCCCTTCTACCATATGTAAAAGGGATTCAATCCTTCTTATTTTTCAAATAAGAAAAAGAGCGAGTAATAGAAGTTCCAAAACGATAGGGTTAACTGATGTAGAAAATCATGAAGGACTACCATGACCAACACCTCCTCTGAATATCTGTGGACAAGCACCAGGCTAGTATCAACTACAACACCACCGTCGGTCCGAAGACCTGTAACTGAGGCTTCACAACCTCGTAATGCCAGTGATCATAAGCTCGCCAAGCTTGAAAGGCCTCTTCGTTCAAAGCTAACCCACCCAGACCAATCAATAGACTGGCAGTCTGATAAAACTTTTCTAACTCAATCAACAGACGATTGTCTACCCGCCTAGCCTTTCGTAAACCTTTCAACATCTGATCTAGATTTTCTCGAAATCGAAGGGCATCTAAACTGGGGGTGAATCCCTTAGAAAAGGCTGTTTGAAGAAGGCTGATCGTCGTTCTTGCTTCTTGAATCACATCCTTTTCTTCCATATAAATCACCTTCCTTTTCACCTCCATTGTACACCTTTTTCTCTCTATAAAAATGGAAAATTCCTAAAACTAGGAACAGAATGAGGTTGGGACAAAAGTCCTAGCCTCTCAATTATTTTTGGATTGTCGAGCAAGACGCAGTGGTTGAGTGGGCTCTACTACGCTGATTTCATCAGCTTTTACAGCCCTACTCAACTGTGCGGAGGTGGGACGACGAAATTGAATTCTAACGAATTACCGATTTCTGTCCCACTCTCATAAAAAACTTCCCCAAGTTTCCACTTGAGGAAGTTTTTTCGAAAGATTAGTCAATGTAGTGCAATTTCCCACGGAAGTCTTCCAGGCTTTGGTAGCCTTTTTCTTCCATGATGGCTTTGAGCTCCGCAGTAATGCGTTCAAAAGCTCCTACTCCTTCTTTATGCAGCGTCGTTCCGATTTGCACCATACTAGCCCCACAAAGGATATGTTCAAAGGCATCGCGACCAGTCAAGACGCCCCCAGTCCCCACAATCTGAATTTCTGGATTCAGACGTTGGTAAAAAGCATGGACATTGGCAAGAGCCGTTGGTTTGATGTATTCTCCACCAATCCCACCAAAGCCGTTCTTAGGACGAATCACCACGGATTCATCCTCGATGTAGAGGCCATTTCCGATCGAATTGACGCAGTTGACAAACTTGAGCGGGTATTTGTTAAAGATAGCTGCTGCTTGGTCGAAATGAACGATATCAAAATAAGGTGGCAACTTGATCCCTAGAGGTTTGGTGAAATAGGCAAAGACCTCAGACAAGATCCGATCTGTCGTATCAAAATCATAGGCAATCTGAGGTTTCCCAGGGACATTGGGACAAGATAGGTTCAACTCTGTCAAGCCTTTAAAGTCGCTGTCTTGCACCTTTTTCAAGATGGTATGAGTTTCTTCAGGAGACATGCCGACGAGAGATAAGAAGAAGGTCCGGTCTGGATCCGTTTCTTGCAACTCCAATAAGTAATTCAAATAATAGTCCAACCCTTGGTTAGGTAGCCCCATCGAATTGATCGAACCAAGTGGCACATCTTGGTAGCGTGGCTCTGGATTACCAGCACGGAATTCTAAGGTCGCTGTCTTGGTCACAAAGGTTCCCGCAGCTGAGTTCTTCACTTCTTCTAATTCCTCAGTGGTCATACAGGCTACACCTGCCGCATTCATCAAGCAGTTGTCAAATTCAAAACCAGCAATTTGCGTTTTTGTCGATACCATCTTGTACTCCTTTTTTGATACACCACCAACAGAATCGTTCGGGATGCTCTCTATTTTCTTCTTTCATTATACCATCACTTAGAAGCTTCCGGACAATCAAAGCTAAAAATTCTTCCAAACATTCGGACTTTCCTAGTCGCGATAAAATTTTCAGAAAATTCAACTTTTTTCTTTACAAGCCAAAAAAAGTCTGCTATAATGATCCATGTAATAAAACATGACATTGTTTGTCAACTGTCTCAAAGCCACTCCCCTAGCGGGTTTGCTGGTTTTCGTTTCATTCACAAAGGAGAATTAACATGACAACTGCTAAAGAATATATTCAAAGCACTTTCGAAACTGTAAAAGCTCGTAACGGCCACGAAGCTGAATTCCTTCAAGCTGTTGAAGAGTTCCTCAGCACTTTGGAACCTGTTTTTGAAACATCCTGAATACATCGAAGAAAACATCTTGGCTCGTATTACAGAACCTGAACGCGTAATTTCTTTCCGTGTTCCTTGGGTTGACCGTGAAGGAAACATCCAAGTAAACCGTGGTTACCGTGTTCAATTCAACTCTGCAGTAGGTCCTTACAAAGGTGGTCTTCGTTTCCACCCAACTGTTAACCAAGGGATCTTGAAATTCCTCGGTTTCGAACAAATCTTCAAAAACGTCTTGACTGGTCTTCCTATCGGTGGTGGTAAAGGTGGATCTGACTTCGATCCAAAAGGAAAAACAGACGCTGAAGTGATGCGTTTCTGCCAAAGCTTCATGACTGAATTGCAAAAACACATCGGTCCTTCTCTTGATGTCCCTGCTGGTGATATCGGGGTTGGTGGACGTGAAATCGGATACCTTTACGGTCAATACAAACGCCTTCGCCAATTTGATGCTGGTGTCTTGACTGGTAAACCTCTTGGTTTCGGTGGTAGCTTGATTCGTCCAGAAGCAACTGGTTATGGTTTGGTTTACTACACTGAAGAAATGCTCAAAGCAAACGGCGACAGCTTTGCTGGTAAGAAAGTCGTGATCTCAGGTTCTGGTAACGTTGCCCAATACGCTCTTCAAAAAGCAACTGAACTTGGTGCAACTGTTATCTCTGTATCTGACTCAAACGGTTACGTGATCGACGAAAACGGTATTGACTTCGACCTTCTTACAGACGTCAAAGAAAAAAACGTCGTGCACGTTTGACTGAATACGCTGCTGAAAAAAACCAACTGCTACTTACTACGAAGGTTCTGTATGGACTTATGCTGGTAACTATGACATCGCTCTTCCATGTGCAACTCAAAATGAAATTGATGGCGATGCTGCAAAACGTTTGGTCGCTCAAGGTGTGAAAGTTGTCTCTGAAGGAGCAAACATGCCAAGTAACATCGATGCCATCAACGTATACAAAGAAAATGGTATTCTTTACGGACCTGCTAAAGCAGCCAATGCTGGTGGGGTTGCTGTATCTGCTCTTGAAATGAGCCAAAACAGCCAACGTCTTTCATGGACACGCGAAGAAGTGGACGGACGTTTGAAAGACATCATGACCAACATCTTCAACACTGCTAAAACAACTGCAGAAACTTACGGTCTTGGTAAAGATTACCTTGCAGGTGCCAACATCGCTGCCTTTGAAAATGTCGCAAACGCGATGATTGCACAAGGTCTTGTATAATCAATCGATATTTTTCTTTGAGACCTTCGGGTCAAAGCCTCTCAACTCCTGAAACCAGTATGTTTCAGGAGTTTTTTTGTAGCTACAGACCTCTGTCAAGACAACCGGCCCCAAGGGAGGAAAGCCATTTTTAATATAAGGGGCTCGACCGTCTCTAGTGGGGAGATGTGAGCCTTCTATTTTTCTGTATCTTTTTCTAAAAAAATTTTATTTTTTTTACTTTACCCCCTTGCATTTTTAATAAATTAGTATTAAACTATAGCAAAAGGAGGTGTGCTTATGTTTCTTTTAGCTCAAGAAAAATCAGATACGATCAAATTCCTTAAGTCTGAATTGGTCCAATTACTCTCCAATATGCGACAAGAAATCGCATCTAGCCGTCAATCACAGACCGGCGCAGCTTGCCATCATATTGAATATTGCATGGACAAGATCCAAAGGGCAAAAAGTTCCGTAGCCATTGCCCTCCCCATCGAATCCTTAAATCTCGAAATCACGACTATGTTGCGCCAGCAACTCATCGTCTTGCCACCAGAGGCTCGAAAAAATTGGGACCAAATTAAAAAGCTGGATTTCAAATACTGCCACTTAAAATAGACCAAAAAAGAGAGTGGGACAGAAATCGGTAATTCGTTAGAATTCGATTTCGTCGTCCCACCTCCGCACAGTTGAGTAGGGCTGTAAAAGCTGATGAAATCAGCGCAGTAGAGCCCACTCAACCACTGCGTCTTGCTCGACAATACAAAAAAGAGGCTAGGACTTTTGTCCCAGCCTCTTTTTTGTGTTAAAAAATATAAAAAATTGGTTCATAAATTAATTTATTCGATAGAATGATTCAATCGTCTACTTAAACTTTCCGCTGTGAGAAAAGTGCCTGAAACAATAACGTTTCAGGCACTCGGGAGTTTTGAGACCTTAAGCTCAAAACTAAGTCATGGAACTTCTTCGAAGTTCGCTGACGTCCGTTCTCACCTAAGGAAAGTTTCTAAGAGGATCTTATCTACATTCTAATTTCTGAGCTTTTCTTATTACATGATCCCGTTCTTTCCTGTCGGTAGGCTAATCCCTGCTTCCATCAAGGCATCATGGTAGAGTTTATAGTAGGTATGATAGACAGTCGTCTGGGTTCCATTTTGCGCAGTCATCGCGATGCGGAAGGAATAACGGCCATTTTTTTCAATCTGTGGGCCTAAAATCGTAGGACCTGTCAACACCTCTGGGTGTTTATCTTGTTCAGACTGATTGACCTGAGCAATCACCTGATAAATCTTGTCGAGATCGGTATTTGCATCTAGTGGAATATCGATTAGCACGCGCATATCGCCACGTGAGAGATTGCTGACGACGGTAATATTGCGATTCGGAACAAAGTGGAGAGTTCCATCAAAATCCCGCACCTGGGTCGTCCGAATCCCGACACTACTGACGATTCCGGCAATATTAATAGACCCATTCGTGAGACGAACATTGTCTCCCACGTCCAGCTGGCGTTCTAAAAGGATGAAGAAACCATTGACCAAATCGGAAAGAAAACCCTGGGCTCCCATCCCAATCGCCACCCCAGCAATCCCAGCACCAGCCAAGAGACTAGAGACCGGAAGACCCAGGATCGACAAAATCCAGTAGATCAAGATGAAATACAAACAATAGTTTAAGAGGCTCTCAACCAAACGGAGAATCGTATTTTTACGGGCTTCATCCTGCACCGTATACTTAAAGGATGGTGTTAATATCCGCTTAACCAGGCTATGGATGACCTTTTTAGCGATAAAAAATAAGAGAAAGACAAAAATCAGAGAGATACATTTTGATATCAGATCATCAAAAATCTTCGTCCAGTCTATTTTACTGAAATAACGTTGGAAAGCTTGACTCATTTATTCGGGCCTTTCTATCAAAGAATAGTATGATTATATCAAATATTCGGAAATAAGGCTATTTTTTGAAAATTTCATTGCTTTCCCTCCCCTAACTATCGTATAATATTCCTTAATTATTTTTTAAGGAGGTCTTACATGATTCATCGATTGATTACCACTTGGAATAAAACCAACCTTATGAAAAGGATCGCAATCGGGATTGTACTTGGTGTCATCCTAGCCCTTATCTTCCCGAAAGCAACTGGCATTGGACTCTTAGGAGAGTTCTTTGTTGGGGGGCTCCGTGCGATCGCACCTCTTTTGGTCTTTGCACTCGTCGCAAACGCCCTCTCCCAACACCAAAAAGGGACAGAGACTAATATGAAAAAAGTCATCGTCCTCTATCTCCTAGGAACCTTTGCTGCTGCCTTCGTTGCTGTTTTGGTCAATTACATCTTCCCGATCACCATTACCCTGACTGGAAAGGCCGCTGAAGGATCCTCTCCAAACGGGATTGGCGAAGTGATTAGTAACCTCTTGCTCAAGATCGTCGACAACCCGGTCAACGCCTTGCAGCAAGCCAACTACATTGGAATCCTTTCTTGGGCTACTGTCTTTGGGATCGCCATGAGAGAGGCGAGTGAACATAGTAAAGACCTCCTCCAAACTCTAGCAGACATCACTTCAAAAATCGTTGAGTGGATTATCAACCTAGCTCCATTTGGGATCTTAGGCTTGGTCTTCACGACCATCGCTGGCCAAGGACTCAGTGCCCTTAGCAACTACGGGATTCTCTTACTTGTTTTGGTTGGTACCATGGCTTTTGTAGCCCTGGTCATCAATCCATTGATCGTCTTTTTCATGATCCGCAAGAATCCCTATCCCCTTGTTTTTAAATGCCTCCGTGTCAGCGGGGTAACAGCCTTCTTCACCAGAAGTTCTGCAGCCAATATCCCTGTCAATATGCGTCTCTGTGAAGAGTTGGGGCTGAATCCAGACACCTATTCTGTCTCCATTCCACTTGGTTCAACTGTAAACATGGCAGGTGCAGCCGTGACGATCAATATTTTGACGCTCGCTGCTGCCAATACCTTGCACATTCAGGTTGACTTTGGAACGGCGCTCATCCTGAGTGTCGTAGCGGCTATCTCTGCTTGCGGAGCATCTGGAGTTGCGGGAGGATCTCTCCTTCTCATTCCTGTTGCTTGTAGCCTCTTTGGCATCACCAATGATTTGGCCATGCAAGTCGTCAGCGTCGGCTTTATCATCGGGGTCATCCAAGACTCTTGCGAAACAGCCCTCAACTCTTCGACAGATGTGCTCTTCACCGCCATCGCCGAAATGAGTAGCTGGCCAAAAGAAAAACGCTATTAAATGTTCCTATCTCACATAGACAAGAAAACCCAGACCTCGCGATCTGGGTTTTCTTATTTCTTAAAGTATTGTTTGCTTTCTTTGATGATGACAGGTGAGAGAGCTAAAAGGGCAATTAGGTTAGGCAAAGCCATCAGCCCATTCACAATATCCGCGATCACCCAGACCAGATCCAGCTTAAGGAAGCCTCCTAGTCCAACCATAAAAACAAAGAAGGTCCGATAGAGGTTGATATGCTTGACGCCAAAAAGGAATTCGAAACACCGCTCTCCGTAATAAGACCATCCAAGAATGGTCGTGGTCGCAAAAAGTACCAAGCATAGGGTCAGAATGATGCCTCCGACTGGGCCAAAGACACCTGTAAACGTATCCTGAGTCAAGGTACTAGTGCTGCCCTTAGCCATCCACTCACCTGAAACCAAGAGCGAAAGTCCTGTCAAACTACAGATGATAATGGTATCAATAAAGGTTCCCGTCATGGAGATCAACCCTTGCTCGACGGGCTCATTGGTCTTCGCTGCGGCTGCTGCAATGGGTGCAGATCCGAGACCAGATTCATTGGAGAAAACCCCACGCGCCACCCCTTTTTGGATAGCCATTTTGACCGTTGCTCCTGCGAAACCTCCCATGGCTGCAGTCCCTGTAAAGCACCCGAAAAGACCGATTTCAAGGCTGGAAGCAATTGGTCCAGATGCAAGACAATGATCGTGACAGTCGCAAAGATATAGGCAGCAGCCATAAAAGGAACCACTTTTTCAGACACTTTGGAAATCCAGTGAATTCCTCCAAAAATGATAGTCGAAACCACTAGCGCAATCACTACACTAGCCACTTCTGGAGCCGTCCCAAAACTTGCTTGAAGGGATCCCGTAATGGAATTAACCTGGGTCATGGTTCCGATCCCAAAGAGAGCCACCAGAACACCTGCAACTGCAAAGAAAATAGCTAGTGGTCGCCACTTCTCCCCCATACCGTGAAGAATATAGTACATGGGACCACCCGAGATATGACCATTGTCATCCTTGGTCCGGTAACGAATAGCTAAGAGCCCTTCTGCATACTTGGTCGCCATTCCAAAGAAGGCCGCCATCCACATCCAAAAGAGGGCCCCTGGGCCACCTGTCTGAATCGCTGTCGCTACCCCTACGATATTGCCTGTTCCCACTGTGGCAGCTAGAGCCGTCGCAAGGGCTCCGAAGCTCGAGATATCCCCATGCCCCTCATCTTCTGTAAAGATCAAGCGAAAGGCTTTTGGAAGATAGCGTATCTGAAGCAAGCCCAAACGAAGGGTCAGGTAGATCCCTGTCCCTACCAAGAGCACCAAAAGTGGGGCGCCCCATACTAAATTATCGAGTTGCTGAAAAAATTGCAATACATGATCCATTCTCTGTCTCCTTTTTATCGACCGCTCGACAGAAAAGAGAAAAAGAAAGAGTACATGACAAACATGTACTCTGGTCCTGCTTAAAATAGGGGACTTCCCCTATTTTTCGCTCTGTCCTTTTACCTGAGAGTTTGAGTAGATGCATCCTCTACCTTGCCCCTTCGGTGCCATTTCTGGTCTCTCCAGAGTTCCGTCCATTCACAGTCACTCACGCTCCTGCAAACTTCATTCGGTCGTATGTAATTTTCTCTATTTTAATCGATTTTCAAAAATCTGTCAATCATTTCCGAAAAAATATTGTAAATTATCTGAAAATGTGCGGTTTTTAATCACTTAAGGAGAAGTGATTGGTCATAAGGTTGCTAGCATCGAGCAAAATCTTGTCCAAGAGTTGATCCGTCGCTTCTTGAATCTGATCACTCATGGCTTGGTTTTCCGCCTCAAAATCGACGGTTTCACCTGCTGCAAGGGCACGATCGACTCTATTGATGCGTGCATGTCCCCAGGCCATTGTCGATTCTTGGTAATCATCTAGATCGCCAACATGGTGGGCATAGTGAGGATCTGCTAGTCCCGCAATAATCCGGTTAGCCCAGTAGAAGGAATCCGTTGTTACCTTAGCCGTCGTATTGGCAAGTAGTCTGGTGTTGTATCCACTTGGGTAAAGAAAGGAACGGCTGTATTGTAAGGCATGGAGCCATAAGAAATCCATTGGATGCCTGTCGTTTCTTGTGGTTTATTGGGACGCAATTGCAGAATCGCTGTCTGGCTGGTCCGGTTGATCCCGATCGTCCGGAAGGTCCGCTGACTCACGTGATCTCCTTCAGGACCATAAGGATCGTAGATGGTGTCTTGGTAGTGGTTGCTCAAGACATATTTGACATCTTCAATCGTCACCTTGCGATAAGGTTTTTGACACCAAGGAATCTCGAAGCTCCGTGGATCCTGTTCGATTTCAGGATTGAGGAAACGCTGGATGGCCCAAGCCCGCGGTGTATTGTAGTGGCGATCCTTGTCTTTTTGGCTACCAAAGGCATAGCGTGGATTAAAACCTTTCCCTTCTTGATCCAGAATCAAATGGTGCTCTGTGACAAAATGTTCAAGATCCGGGTCACAAAGAAACTCATCGGGATTGCCAAATTCAAAATAATCACTTCCCAGTTGGTTCGGGTTGGTCACATAGGCATCATCAGGGACACGGCGCGCCATCCAGTGGTGACCTCCGATGGTTTCCAACCACCAGATTTCATTCACATCTGAAATCGCGATCCCGTTAGACTCATAAGTTCCGTACTCTTCCAAGATCTTCCCGAGACGCAAGACCCCTTCGCGGGCTGTCTTGACATAAGACAAGACCAAGGTCAGCATGTCTTCCTCACCGATGCCACTCTCTACAAGAGGATCTGCCCCTAGCACACGGCTATTGGTCGTAATGGTCTCTGTCTCACTCATGGCTACATTATAGACATTGATCCCAGCTTCTCCCCAGATCCCGTCTTTAGGAATGGCATCTGGAACCGCTGTATAGCGAACTGGATTATCTGGCAAGTCGATTTCAAAAGTTGATAAAACAGACTTGTAATGACGCGGTTGATCTTCCGGTTTGACCACGATCAATTTCTTGGGCGTAAAAACGCCATTTTGAGAATCCTCTGTTCGTGCTACAATGGTCGAACCATCATAGCTAGCATTTTTTCCGACTAGAATCGTTGTACACGAATCTGCACTTTCACGTTTACGCATGCGTATCCTCCCAAATCATTCATTGCCTCTATTATAGCACTTTTAAAAGGGAGGACCTACTGAAAATCCAAATTGAGAACGGATCGTTTTCAATTTCTTTTAATCCGTTTCATTATGTAAGATTTTAAAAAAACCTAGCTGATAAACAGCTAGGTTTCGATTAGCCTTTAAACGTAACAATGGTTGCGCCGCTTCCGCCCGCATTTTGGGGGGCATATTCAAAACTTTTGACGTGTTTGTTGCGGCGGAGGTACTTGGTCACCCCTTCACGGATGACGCCCGTTCCGATCCCGTGGATGATATCGACTTGGGCCATGTTGTTGAGCAGGGCCTGATCGATAAAGCCATCTAGCTCTTGCATGGCCTCTTCATAGCGTTTCCCACGGAGGTCTAGACGCGCTCTCGGCCCACTCGTGTTCGAACGTTTGACGACATTCACCTGGCGTTTCTTAGGTTGAGATGCTTCTTTTTCAGCCTTGATAAGGTTGAATTCTTTTTCTTCCAAGGTCATCTTGATCAAGCCAACTTGCGCCTCCCAGCGACCATCTTTGAGTTGCTTGACCAGGGTTCCGCGTTGCCCATAGCTGATAACCAAGATTTCATCTCCCACCTTAGGAGCACGCGCCTTTTTGGCTTTTTCAAGACCTTGTTTTTAGAAAGGTCAACGGTTTCAGGAGCTAGTTTTTTCAACTGAGCCTTGGCTTCAATGATCTCATGTGGTTTTAACTGAGATTTGGCGTGAAGCCCTTGAAGGATACGGTCACTCTCTGAGAGGGCCATGTCCACAATTTCCTTGGCCTCTTCTCTCGCCTTATTGAGCTCTGTTTCTCTCTCTCGGGTCAATTCGTTATAGAGTTTTCGAAGAGCACGGTTGAATTTGAGATTTTCTTGTTCGACCTCTTGAATGGTATCCAAGCGCTTGCGACTTTCTAAGGTCTGCGCCTCTAATTTTTCAATAATCTGATTGACATCATTATCCGTATTGGTCATCTTCATGGCATCCTGGATAATGGTCTCAGACAAGCCCAAACGGCGGGCAATTTCAAAGGCATTGGAGCGGCCAGGAACTCCTTGCATGAAGCGATAGGTCGGACGCAGACTCGCTGTGTCAAATTCCATACTGGCATTTTGCACTCCTGCAGTCTCAATTCCGTAGGCCTTGAGCTCTGGATAGTGGGTTGTCGCCATGGTCTTAATCCCGCGTAAGCGCAGGTCTTCTAGAATGGCAATAGCAAGGCCAGCCCCCTCTTGAGGATCGGTTCCAGCCCCCAACTCATCCAGAAGGATCAAGGAGGCGGTATCCACTTGATTCAAGATAGATACGATATTGGTCATATGACTGGAGAAGGTCGACAAGCTCTGCTCGATCGATTGTTCATCTCCAATATCTGCAAAGACCTGTGAGAAGATGCACACACGACTACCTGGATCCGCTAGGATGGGAAGACCAGACTGGGCCATAATTTGCGCTAGTCCCAGCGTTTTTAGCATGATGGTTTTCCCCCCTGTATTGGGACCGGTAATCACGATTTCTGTCAAGTCTTCGGTAAAATGCAGGTCATTCGCGACGGCATTTTCAATCAAGGGATGACGTAGTTGCAAGAGCTGAATAGAGCGATTGCTACTAACCTCTGGTACCACTGCCTTACAATCGCGCATAAACCGATACTTGGCCTTGATCAAGTCTAAGTGACCGATAATCCAAGCGTTGTTAGCAATCTCTGCTGCGTGAGGGCGCAGGGTGTCAGACAATTCCTCCAGAATCTGAATGATTTCATACCGTTCATCGGCTCGGTGGTTGGCGATTTCTTCATTAAGATTGACGACTGCTCGAGGCTCGATATAAACGGTATTCCCGCTGGCTGAGATATCGTGGACCACCCCGGCAATCCGGTTGCGATAGGTGTTTTTTACTGGTAGAACATTGCGGCCATTCCGGCTAGCAATCACAGCATCCGCTAACATATCGGCCTTGCTTTTCAGCAGGTCTTGTAGAATCTCTCTGACCTGGTGTTCATTTTCCTGGATTCGGCGACGAATTTTGGCCAATTTTTCACTGGCAAAAGACTCGACAAAGCCTCCTTCGTTGATAGCTTGAAGCCCACCTTGTAGGCGAGGAAGATCCACCAAGTTGTCAAAGAGGCGATTGAGCCTTTCCAGACGGACATTTTCCAAGTTGTCGTAGAAATCCTTGAGCTCATGTGTCACCCGAAGGACGGCTTTTAGCGCTAGTAATTCATCGATATTGAGGGATGCCTCCATCTCCAAACGCTTGGCCACTGGACGGACATCTTGAATGGTCGACACGGCAAAGCGAGGCTCTTCCAAGAGGATCTGCTCCATATCTTCTAGCTCCATAAAGGCCGTTTCGATGCTTTCTTTTTTATCAGTTGGAGTAAGGGCTGCTAGCTCCATCTCCCCTTGTTCTGTCTGTAGATAGGGTTCAAAGAGTTGCTTGACCTTGTCAAACTCCAGAATATCTAAGATTTTTTTATTCATGTTTCTCCTACAAAAAAAGTGAGCGTCCTTCCTTGAATCGGACTTGTCTCACTCCTTTCTTCATTTTTGCTCCTTAAGCTCCGATAATCGCAGTCACCCACAAATTGTGGAACAGACTGGAACTGATCGGGGTATGAAGGATGATAAAGCGGATCAATCCACTTGCATTGAGTCTATTTTGGATGGAAGCCATGGGAACCGTTGAGAGGACAGTCAAGCCCATCTGGATGACCAAGAGAGTTATCACGACGGCGATCACACCCGCTCCAATTTGATACTTGCGATCCTCCAGTTTTTCTGGCTGAGGTACCAAGTGCATAAAGATCCCAATCACACGACCAATCAGATAGATCATCGCAAAAATCAACACATAGGCTAAACCTGCATAAAAGATGTCATCTAATTGAAATAGGTAGCGGTTGGCATAAAAATAATTCACCGATTGCTGGGTGGGACTCGAAAAAGGAACCCATAGAGACAACACCTTGGCCAGTCCCTTGTAGCTGCTACCTGCAATCAAGAGGGCCACTAAGGTCACTAGAAAGTAATAGGACTGGAGGATAATCCCTCTTGCATAGCCAATATAAAAGCTCCATGCCAAAATCAATAAGATTAAGAAAGTTAACATTTATCTCCTCTTATTTGGATGATTTATCCTTTAAGTCGTCTAAAGCCTTGCGACGAAAATCATCTAATTCTTTTTCTTTGTCGTCAAACTCAATCTCGCGATTCAGTTGCATGGACAAACTGTTTACTGCCAATAAGATCGCGATGGTTTCGTCATCTGCCTCTGGCATTTGTTCCTTAATTGCTTGGTATTTTTCTTTCGCAACACGTTCGACTTCTTCCATAAACAAATTATCATGGTTGGTTGTTAAAGTGAGCGCTTTGTTTCCAAATGTAAATTTATATCTATTTAAGCTCGCCATAAAAATCACCTCACGGTATTATACCAAAAAAGGCTAGCTTTGTCAGTAGCAAAGCCCCTCTTCACAGGGATTTTCCAGTGAATTCTTTCTTTCTTTTTGCTCCCTCTCTCCCTGAATTTGTGGTACAATAGTGGTTATGGAAAGTATGACACTCACTCCAACACAGGAGCAAATCCTTGATTTTGTCCATACCTATCGCAATCTCTCTCTCAAAGCAAGAATCCTCATATGGATTATTTCTTTCGACTAGAGGGAGCGACCGTTTCGATCTACAAGTCTGGAAAAGTCTTGCTTCAGGGCAATGACCTTACTCCTTACCTGACCTTTTTTTCGGGCAAGATGCTGGGAACCCTAAAGGTTCTACTACTTCATCTGCAGGACAAGATCTAGCCATGATCGGAACCGATGAGGTCGGAAACGGCTCTTATTTTGGTGGACTCACCGTCGTTGCATCCTTTGTCACACCTGACCAGCACGACTGGCTCAAAAAGCTCGGTGTTGGGGATTCAAAGACCTTGGATGATCGAAAAATTCAGCAATTGGCTCCTCTCCTTGAGGAAAACATCCAGCACCAAGCACTCTTATTGTCTCCAAAGAAGTACAATGAAGTCATTGCTTCTGGCTACAATGCTGTTTCGGTCAAAGTGGCCCTGCACAATCAGGCTATCTATCTTCTATTAAATAAGGGAGCCCAAGCAGAGCGAATTGTGATCGATGCCTTTACGACGGCTAAAAACTACCAAAAATACGTGAAAGCTGAAAAAAATCAGGTCACCCAAGCCATTGATTTGGAAGAAAAAGCAGAAAGCAAATATTTAGCTGTTGCGGTTAGTTCCATCATCGCCCGCAATCTCTTCCTTCAAAATCTGGAAGATCTGGGCAAGGAACTGGGCTTTAATCTCCCTAGTGGAGCAGGGGAGAAGTCAGACCAAGTCGCTGCTAAATTGCTTCAGACCTACGGGATGAAGGCTCTGGATTATTGTGCCAAACTCCATTTTAAAAACACAGAAAAAGCAAAGAAATTACTAGAAAGATAAGTTATGTCAAAAAGAAGTTCAAAACAGTCATCTAGCTCACCAGTGGTGAGATTCCTTAAAGAATGGGGCCTCTTCAGCATCATCGTTGGTCTCATCATCGCCTCTCGCATCTACCTCTGGGCTCCGGTCAAGGTGGACGGCCATTCGATGGATCCGACCCTGGCTGATAGCGAGTACCTCCTTGTGGTCAACCACCTCTCAATTGATCGTTTCGACATTGTCGTTGCCAATGAGAAAGATGACGACGGCAAAACCAAGGACATCGTCAAGCGGGTCATCGGTCTTCCTGGAGATACCATTCAGTACGACAACGATACCCTCTACATCAATGGGAAAAAGACCAATGAGCCTTATTTGAAGGACTACATCGCTCGTTTCAAAAAAGATAAATTGCAATCGACCTACACTGGAAAAGGGTTCGAAGAAAACGGAGAACTCTTCCGCCAATTGGCCAATACAGCCCAAGCTTTTACAGTAGACAAGGATGGCAATCCTAAATTTACCTTGAAGTTGCTCGACGATGAATACCTCCTACTTGGAGATGACCGGATCGTTTCAAAAGATAGCCGTCAGGTCGGAGCTTTCAAGAAAGAACAAATCAAAGGGCAAGCCGTCTTTAGACTATGGCCGATCTACCCTTTCAAAACTTATTAGTATAGATCAACAGACTGAGGCTGAGACAAGTATGTCCCAGCCTTGCTTTATAAAAAGGAAAGAAATGATGGAATATTATTTTTCTGGTACTATTGAGCGTATTATTTTTGAAAATCCTAGCAGTTTTTTCCGAATCCTCTTGCTTGACATTAGCGATACCGATGCCGAAGACTTTGATGATTTCGAGATTATTGTGACGGGAACCATGGCAGATATCATGGAAGGCGAAGACTACACCTTCTGGGGGGAGCTGGTCCATCATCCTAAATACGGAGAGCAGCTCAAAATCAGTCGCTATGAACGTGCCAAACCCTCTAGCAAGGGCTTGGTAAAATATTTTTCCAGCGATCACTTCAAAGGAATTGGTCTCAAAACAGCCCAGAAGATCGTGGACCTCTATGGGGACGATACCATTGACAAAATTTTGGAGGCCCCTGAAAAATTAGAAGAAATCACAGGCCTCTCCAAGAAAAACCGCCTGGCTTTTGTGGAAAAACTCCGTCAGAATTACGGAACGGAGCGCATTCTCGCCCAACTAGCCAACTATGGCATTCCCAATAAATTGGCCTTTCAGATCCAAGATTTTTATAAAGAAGAAACCCTCCAGATCGTGGAGCAACAGCCCTACCGATTGGTGGAAGATATCCAAGGCATGGGCTTTAAAATCGCGGACCAACTAGCCGAGGAATTGGGCATTGCAAGTGACGCCCCTGAGCGTTTCCGCGCGGGCCTGATCCACAGCCTTTTTAGCTACTCTATCGAGACTGGAAATACCTACATCGAAGCCAAGGACCTCCTGCGCTATACCATTGACCTTCTAGAATCCGCTCGTCCAGTAGAATTGGATCCTTCCACTGTCGCCCAAGAATTAGGACGCCTCATTGAGGAAGACAAGGTCCAAAACGTGGATACCAAGATCTTTGACAACAGCCTCTTCTTTGCGGAAGAAGGGATTCGCAGTCATATCGGTCGATTGTTGGAAAAAGGAAAGCAAGTTTCATTTGACCCTGAGAAAATCAACCAGGCGATTGAGGCGGTTGAAAAAGATCTGGGGATTCGCTACGATGCCATTCAAAAAGAGGCCATTCACCAGGCTATCCAAAACAAGGTCTTTATCCTCACCGGGGGACCAGGGACGGGAAAAACCACTGTTATCAATGGGATGATTAGTGTCTATGCCCAACTCCACCAGCTGGATCTTCGGAAGAAACAAGACCTGCCGATCCTCTTGGCTGCCCCAACGGGACGGGCAGCTAGACGCATGAATGAGCTGACAGGACTTCCGAGCGCCACCATCCACCGCCATTTGGGGATGACAGGAGATGATGACACCAGCCACTTAGAGGACTATCTGGATGCAGACTTTATCATTGTGGACGAATTTTCCATGGTTGATACCTGGCTGGCTAATCAATTACTTAGCAACATTGCAACGGATACGAAACTCTTGATTGTGGGAGATGCCGACCAATTGCCTTCCGTCAGCCCTGGTCAGGTCTTAGCTGATCTCTTGCAGATTCCGAGCATCCCTCAGACCAAACTGGAACATATTTTCCGTCAGAGTGAGGACTCGACCATTGTCTCACTAGCAGGAGATATTCGCCAGGGGAAGCTTCCTCAAGATTTCACAGAACGAAAAGCCGACCGCTCTTACTTCGAAGCCGGAAGCGAACACATCCCTAAGATGATCGAACAAATCACTTCTGCTGCCCTTCGTAGTCAGATCCCTGCTCGAGATATCCAAGTCTTGGCACCCATGTACAAGGGCCAGGCCGGCATTGACAATATCAATACGCTCATGCAAGACCTTCTCAATCCAGCTGTCAAAGATCAGGTCGTTTTTGACACGCCAGACTGCCAATACCGCGATGGAGACAAGGTCATCCATCTGGTCAATGATGCAGAAAGCAATGTCTTTAATGGAGATATTGGCTACATCACCGACCTTCTCCCAGGAAAATATACGGAATCCAAGCAAGATGAATTGACCATCCAATTTGATGGCAATGAAATCGTCTACCCGCGCAATGATTGGTACAAAATTCGCTTAGCCTATGCGATGAGTATTCACAAATCGCAAGGAAGTGAGTTTCCGGTAGTGATTTTACCCATTACCAATCAAAGCCACCGGATGTTGCAGCGTAATTTGATCTATACTGCCATCACGCGCTCCAAGAGCAAACTGATCCTCTTAGGGGAATACAGCGCCTTTGATTACGCTACTAAATACCGGTACTGCGCGCAAGACCTACTTGGTGGAGCGCTTCAATGACCTGGACGGAGGCGAGGCGACCAAAGACTCTTCTTCAGCCGTTGCCACCGCTTCTGCTACAGTCGAATCCGCACAAAGCAAGGAAGGGACTGTTGAAAGGAAGGCTGAGCCTGATGAACCGACTGTCTATCGATTGACAGAAGACAATCTTCACACCATCTCTCCTATGATCGGACTGACTGAAGAAGAGATTGCAGCCTTTTTTGACATCAAAAAATACGACTAGTGCACAAACTAGTCGTTTTCTTTTTCTTCCACCAAAGGCAACTCGGTATGATCGACGAAATTGGTCATGGTGACACCCAAGAGGCGGATTCCAGTATTTGTCGATTCGATTTCTTGAAAAATTTGGCGAGCGGAACGATTGATCCGCTCAGCCTCTCGTGTTGGCTCCGTCAATGTCATCCGCTTGGTCAGGGTGGTGAAGTCTCCATAGCGCACCTTTAAGACCAAGGTCTTGCCTTGCTTGCCGTGTTTTTCCAGCGATTGGGCTACCTTACTGGACAGATTGGCAATTTCTTCTAAAATATCATCTTCAGCATAGAGGAGCTTGCGGTAGGTCCGCTCTTTTCCGATCGACTTGCGGATACGATGGCTCTTGACAGGGCTATTGTGAATCCCTCGCGCCTTACGAAAGAGGTCATAGCCAAAGCGCCCAAATCGATCAATCAAAGTCATCTCAGGGATGGCTAAAAGATCCGCGCCAGTATAGACCCCCATCTCATGCAGGCGCTCTACTGTCTTCTTTCCTACCCCGTGAAATTTGGCAATGTCCATCTGGCTCAGGAAATCCTCAGCATCCTCCGGCAAGACCACCGTCAGGCCACGGGGTTTTTGATAGTCACTCGCCATCTTTGCCAAAAACTTATTATAAGAGACACCCGCTGAAGCTGTGAGATGCAGCTCTTCCCAGATCGCATGCTGAATCAAGCGAGCAATTTTGACAGCTGATTTGCTCTGGATTTTATTTTCCGTCACATCTAAATAGGCTTCATCAATACTCATAGGCTCGATCAGATCTGTATAGCGCTTGAAAATCTCACGAACCTGCTCGCCCACTTCTCGGTATTTCTCATAATTTCCAGAGATAAAGATCGCTTGGGGACAAAGGTCCAGCGCTTCTTTGGAGCTCATGGCCGAATGAATGCCATACTTCCGTGCTTCATAGTTACAGGTCGAGACCACACCTCTCCCACCTGACTGACGAGGATCCTGGCCAATTACGACAGGCTTCCCCTTTAAACTAGGGTTATCTCTTTCTTCGACGGCAGCAAAAAATGCATCCATATCAATATGAATAATCTTGCGACTCGTATCATTCACCAATGGAAATATCAGCATTTTTTACCCTCCTTTTTTTCTATTATAAGAAGAAAATTTTAGAATTTCAAAAATCGGGCCTTCCTAAAAACATGAAAATTGATGGAAATTCGTGTTCATTTTCAAAAATGTAGTACAGTATCACAGAAGAGTTGAAACTGTATTATAAAAGAATCTGCTATTTTTCGCAATTTGTCTTTGTGTAACCGGTTTCTGTATGGTATACTACTATTGTAAGTGCAACAGATATAGTTGCTAGAAAGACAATAGAGGAAAATAAAAATGGTTGTTAAAACAGTCGTTGAAGCACAAGATATTTTTGACAAAGCCTGGGAAGGCTTCAAAGGTGAAGATTGGAAAGAAAAAGCAAGCGTTTCTCGCTTCGTTCAAGCTAACTACACACCTTATGATGGAGATGAAAGCTTCCTAGCTGGTCCAACTGAACGTTCTCTTCACATCAAGAAGATTGTTGAAGAAACAAAAGCTCATTACGAAGAAACTCGTTTCCCATACGATAACCGTCCAACATCTATCGCTGATATCGCAGCTGGATATATCGACAAAGAAAACGAAGTCATCTTCGGTATCCAAAATGATGAGTTGTTCAAATTGAACTTCATGCCTCGTGGTGGTATCCGTATGGCGGAAACTACTTTGAAAGAAAATGGATACGAACCAGATCCAGCCGTTCATGAAATCTTCACAAAATACGTTACAACTGTAAACGACGGTATCTTCCGTGCTTACACTTCTAACATCCGTCGCGCTCGTCACGCTCACACTGTAACTGGTCTTCCAGATGCATACTCTCTCGTGGACGTATCATCGGGGTTTATGCTCGTTTGGCTCTTTACGGTGCTGACTACTTGATGGCTGAAAAAGCAAACGACTGGAACTCTATTACTGAAATCGATGAAGAATCAATCCGTCTTCGTGAAGAAGTAAACCTTCAATACCAAGCACTTCAAGAAGTTGTTAAATTGGGTGACCTTTATGGTGTAGACGTACGTCGTCCTGCCTTCGATACAAAAGAAGCGATCCAATGGACAAACATCGCCTTCATGGCTGTCTGCCGTGTGATCAACGGTGCTGCTACTTCTCTTGGACGTGTGCCAATCGTTTTGGATATCTACGCTGAACGTGACTTGGCTCGTGGTACTTACACTGAATCAGAAATCCAAGAATTCGTTGATGATTTCGTTATGAAATTGCGTACTGTTAAATTTGCTCGTACAAAAGCTTACGACGAATTGTACTCAGGTGACCCAACCTTCATCACAACATCAATGGCTGGTATGGGTAACGACGGTCGTCACCGTGTTACTAAGATGGACTACCGTTTCTTGAACACTTTGGACAACATCGGTAACTCTCCAGAACCAAACTTGACAGTTCTTTGGACTGACAAATTGCCATACAACTTCCGTCGCTACTGTATGCACATGAGCCATAAACACTCTTCTATCCAATACGAAGGTGTAACAACAATGGCGAAAGACGGATACGGTGAAATGAGCTGTATCTCATGTTGTGTATCTCCACTTGACCCAGAAACGAAGAACAACGCCACAACATCCAATACTTCGGTGCTCGTGTTAACGTTCTTAAAGCTCTTCTTACTGGTTTGAACGGTGGTTACGACGATGTTCATAAAGACTATAAAGTATTTGACATCGATCCAATCCGTGACGAAGTTCTTGAATTCGAATCTGTTAAAGCAAACTTCGAAAAATCTCTTGACTGGTTGACAGACACTTACGTAGATGCTTTGAACATCATCCACTACATGACTGATAAGTACAACTACGAAGCTGTTCAAATGGCCTTCTTGCCAACTCACCAACGCGCTAACATGGGATTCGGTATCTGTGGATTCGCTAACACTGTTGATACATTGTCAGCAATCAAATACGCTACTGTTAAACCAATCCGTGACGAAGATGGCTACATCTACGATTACGAAACAATCGGTGAATACCCACGTTGGGGTGAAGATGACCCACGTTCTAACGAATTGGCAGAATGGTTGATCGAAGCTTACACTACTCGTCTTCGCAGCCACAAACTTTACAAGAACGCTGAAGCAACTGTTTCACTTCTTACCATCACTTCTAACGTTGCTTACTCTAAACAAACTGGTAACTCACCAGTCCACAAAGGGGTATACCTCAACGAAGATGGTTCTGTGAACTTGTCTAAATTGGAATTCTTCTCACCAGGTGCTAACCCATCTAACAAAGCGAAAGGTGGATGGTTGCAAAACTTGAACTCACTTGCTAGCCTTGACTTTGGTTACGCAGCTGATGGTATCTCACTCACTACTCAAGTATCACCACGTGCTCTTGGTAAAACTCGTGACGAACAAGTTGATAACTTGGTAACCATCCTTGATGGATACTTCGAAAACGGTGGACAACACTGTAACTTGAACGTTATGGACTTGAACGATGTTTACGAAAAGATCATGTCAGGTGAAGACGTTATCGTTCGTATCTCTGGATACTGTGTAAACACTAAATACCTCACTCCAGAACAAAAAACTGAATTGACACAACGTGTCTTCCACGAAGTTCTTTCAATGGATGATGCCTTGAACTAAGATTCAAATAGGTCTTAAAAACCAGTCGGAAACGGCTGGTTTTTTCATCCCCATCGCAAGAGTATTCTGAATTTTGAAAGAGTTTAAAAGCTTACCGTATAGGGTTTGACAGCGCTTTCTCCAAGTGTTATAGTAGAGCTGTAAATAAGATAGAAGGGGTGATCCTATGTTTTTAACATTTATTTTCGCTATTATTTGGCTCTTTATCCTGATTGCACTGATCTTTTTAGCAACCCTTCTCGTCCAGGATAGCACCGTGCAGCACCACCACCCGAGTTAACGAATGATAAGCCTAAACAATAGCTATTCTAAATGAATTTAGAAAGGATAAGAAACAAACTAGAATTGTCAGATTTTAGTTCTGTCTCTCGTCCTTTTTTGCTATAATAGAAACAGATTATTTAGTAAGAAGGAAATTATGGAAGAGTCAAAACAGATCAACCAAGTGATCGACGTCCTGATGTTAGCTGGAACCCTCCTGATAGAGAGCGGTTCTGAGATTCACCGGGTCGAAGATACCATGATCCGGATCGCCCATTCACAGGGAATCGTCGATTGTAATGTTTTAGCGATGCCAGTCGCTATTTTCTTTTCAATTGAGAATGCCAATGTCACGCGCATGAAACGGATCTTGCGGACCAATTACAATATCGAAAAGGTCTGTGATGTCAATCAGATCTCTCGTCAACTCGTCTCTGGAGAGATCGATCTCGAGCAAGCCTACCAGGCCCTGAGCGAGTTGAAAATGAAGCGCGTTCCTTATACCAATCTCCAGTTGACCATTGCGGCAACCCTGAGTGCTCCTTTCTTCTCCATCATGTTTGGAGGAAATTTCTATGATGCGATTGGAGCAGGTATTGCAACTGTCTTTGCCTTTGCTTTTTCTCTTGTCGTTGAGAAATACGTTCGTATTCCTTTTGCCACTGCCTTTGCGGCCGCCTTTGTCTTTGGTTTTTTGGCCCATATCTGGACGCGCTATAGTGGTTTCCCCTTCCAATACCGATCTCATTATCGCAGGCTGTGTCATGCCCTTCGTTCCTGGAATCGCTATGACCAATGCCGTCCGAGATCTCATGAATTACCACCTCAACTCTGGGATGAGCAAACTCTTTGAGACTCTTCTCATTACTCTTGCACTTGGTGCCGGTACAACCGTTGCCCTCGTCCTTATGAAATAAAATCATGAACTTAACTGAATTTTTAATCCAAGCGGTGGCCAGTTTGATTGCCATCATCACCTTTTTAATTGTCCTCAATGTGCAGCGCTCCATGTTGATTCCTGGAGGAATCCTCGGTATGGGCATCTGGCTACTTTACTATATCCTAAAAGGGCCTACCAATGTCATCGTTGCAACCTTTATCGCAGCCATTGTCGGCTCCTGTATCAGTCAGATTTTAAGTATCATTCTCAAGACGCCTGTCGTGGTCTTTATGTTGTCCATTCTCGCGCCCTTGGTTCCTGGATATATTTCCTATCGAACCACTTCCTTCTTTGTCAGTGGCCAATATCGCCAGGCAGTAACCAGCGTGACCCTGGTGGTTATTCTGGCCTTGGTGATCTCCATCGGGATGGCTAGCGGCTCCGTTGTCTTGAAACTCTACCATTCTTACCAACGCCATCAAAAAAGAAAAATGACCAATGCCAACTAGCATTGGTTGTTCAATTTTTATGAATGTCATCGCTTGCATTTTCCACATAAAAGAATACAATAAAAGTGAAAAAACAAATCCTTTAAAGTATGCGAGGTGATGTATGATGCTAAACAAGTATATCAAGTATCTTCCTTGGATGATCCTAGGAGCCCTCCCCTCCTATCAATCAGCAACTATCTATGCCCGTAATTCATTTGACTTGTTCTATCTGACCTTGAACTTTCTGATTGTGTACATCGCTTTAATCGTCTTCTACGAAAATGTTCTAAGAGACAAATGCAAAGAACTCTTCATAAGAATCATGAGCAATCCTAAAAAAGATAAGCAAGGATAAGAGTTGAAAAGCCATCTGAGGATGGCTTTTTCTTATAGATTCTCTATTTTTCTTTGAAACATTGCAAAATCGGTCCCGAGAATGATTTCCTTGCTGATCTAGCTTTTTCAAGGGAGTTTTACCCTTAAATATGGTAAAATAGTAACGAAATATACTAGTAGATATCAAATAAAAAAGAGGTTAAGAATGACAATTGGGATTGATAAGATTGGTTTTGCGACGAGCCCTTATGTCTTGCGTTTAGAAGATTTGGCTACTGCTCGTGATACTGATCCAGAAAAACTGAGCAAGGGTCTTCTCTTAAAAGAACAAAGTGTTGCACCGATCACAGAAGACATCGTCACATTGGCTGCTACTGCAGCAGATGATATTTTAACAGACGAAGATAAAGAAGCAATCGACATGGTGATTCTTGCGACAGAATCTGGAATTGACCAGAGTAAGGCTGCTGCTGTGTTTGTCCATGGCTTACTAGACATCCAACCTTTCGCTCGTTCTTTTGAGATGAAAGAAGCCTGCTATGCTGCAACTGCTGCCTTGGATTATGCTAAACTCCATGTTGAAAAATTCCCACAGAGTAAGGTTTTGGTCATTGCCAGTGACATTGCTAAATACGGAATTGGAACTCCTGGAGAACCAACACAGGGGGCCGGAGCGGTTGCCATGCTGATCAGCCAAAATCCTCGTATTCTATCTTTTAACGATGATAATATTGCCCAAACACGCGATGTCATGGATTTTTGGCGTCCAAATTATGCGACAACTCCCTTTGTGAATGGGATTTATTCAACGCAACAATATCTAGATTCTCTGAAAACAACCTGGGCGGAATACCAGAAACGGACTGGCCTTACCTTGACAGACTTTGCGGCCGTCTGCTTCCACTTGCCTTATCCGAAATTAGCTCTCAAGGGCTTGAAAAAAATCTTGGATAAGTCAGTATCAGAAGAGAAAAAAGATCAATTACAATACAACTTTGATCAATCGATTCTATACAGCCAACGCGTGGGAAATATCTACACTGGATCTCTTTCCTAGGCTTGCTATCACTACTGGAAAATCGTCCCCAACTCAAAGCCGGGGACCGAATCGCCCTCTTTAGCTATGGAAGTGGAGCAGTTTCTGAGATCTTTAGTGCCAATCTCGTTCCTGGTTTTGAGCAACTCCTAGATCACAAACGTATGGACAAACTAGATCAACGGACGGTTCTTAGTGTTGCTGACTACGAACGACTCTTTTATGAGGAAGTAGATCTAGACTCTAGTGGCAATCAAGTGTTTGAACCTGCTACGCTTCAAACTTATGCTTTGACAGAGATCAAGGAACACCAACGCACTTACCAGAAAGTAGAAAAATAATGGCACGATTACCAGGTTTTGCAAAACTTTCTCCCACAGAACGCATAGAGGCCTTACTGAAGGAAGGCCTCTTAACTTGGGATGAAGCACAGATCTTAAAAGAACAAAAGGGACTTCCCCTTTCTATTGCAGATCAATTGACGGAAAATGTCTTGTCGACTTTTGACTTGCCTTTTAGTCTCGCTCCTTATTTTCTGATCAATGGTCGTGACTATGTCCTTCCTATGGTCACAGAAGAGCCTTCCGTGGTTGCAGCTGCCAGCTTTGCGGCCAAGCTCATCCAACGTTCGGGCGGTTTCACCACCCAAGTGCACCAACGCCAAATGATCGGTGAGATTGCTCTGACAGATGTTACGGATGTGAAAATGGCTAGCAAGCGCATCCTAGAAGACAAGGAAACTCTTCTTCAGCTGGCTAATGAAGCCTATCCTTCTATCGTCAAGCGTGGAGGCGGAGCGAGGGATCTTTGGGTCGAAAACAAGGGGAACTTTCTCATTGTCTACTTGGCTGTCGATCCTAAAGAAGCCATGGGAGCCAATATGCTCAACACGATGCTGGAAGCTCTGACTGATCGTATCCAGGAACTCTCTGGTGGTCAGGCCTTGATGGCAATTTTATCCAACTTGGCCACTCGCTCTTTGGTGAGTGCACGGTGTGCCATCGATTTTAAAGCACTGAGTCGAAATCCTGAGGAAGCCATTGAGATTGCCCACCGGATGGAGCTAGCTAGCCAACTGGCTCAAGTGGATCCTTACCGTGCAGCCACTCATAACAAGGGGATTTTTAACGGGATTGATGCCCTGGTCCTTGCGACAGGTAATGACTGGCGGGCCATCGAAGCAGGAGCCCATGCCTATGCCGCACAAAGTGGCCCATACAAAGGCTTGAGTAGCTGGACAAGTCAGCCAGAAGAGAAAAAACTCTATGGAGAGATCACCCTACCAATGCCAGTTGCAACAAAAGGAGGCTCCATTGGCCTCAACCCTACAGTTCAAGTCAGCCACCGTTTACTAGGAGAACCTTCTGCTATCGAATTAGCAGGTGTCATCGCGTCGCTCGGTTTAGCGCAGAATTTCGCCGCCTTGAAAGCCCTCGTGACTACAGGGATCCAAGCAGGACACATGAAGCTCCAAGCACGCTCTCTAGCCCTGCTAGCAGGAGCTAAGGAAGAGGAAGTTCCCCGTCTGGTCAGCCAACTCCTTGAAAACAAACCCTTCAATTTAGAAAAAGCACAAACACTCTTACAAGAATTGAGAAAATGAAAGAACTAAGACGCACGTCTTAGTTCTTTTGTGTTTGAAAAATTTGCCTTATTGTTTTAAAAATGGCAAATCGGGCTCTTTCTTGGTATAGAGTACCACTTCGATAAAGGTCCCTACTTGGACGGCAAAGAGCAGTCCGACGAGAAGATTAATCCGATGGTCTGTTTCATAAAACGGAGAATTCCATAAGAAGTGATTGGCTACTGTCGAGACAACACACCAGAGTCCAAAGAGTTTTTCCTTTTGCTGGGTCACTTGAGACAACAAGAGGAAGACACCAACGGATACAACAGCTGTATAGAGGGCGTGTGAAGCTAACCCACCAGAAATACGATTAATGGCCTCAGTAACGGCGGCTAATTGGCTAGTTTTTGTTTGGCGGGCAACGTACCCTAAGTCCTCAATGATTTGAAAACCAAAGCCGGAGCCCAAGCCGGCAATTAGAATCGATTTTAGATCTTTTTTGCCAACCATCAAAACTACCCAAAAGGCAACTAGAGCCTTAAAGAATTCCTCTGAGAATGGGGCTGTCAAGGCATCGGTCCACTTGTTAAAGACAGTGGCATCCTTGATCACATGGCTATTCATAATATCGATCAAGCTATTACCTGAAAAGCTCAACCAGCCTGCTACGAAGGCACCCCCAAACATAGCAATCCATAAGAGATAGTTTGGGACAGACAACTGCTTGGCCAATCGTTTTGAAAGAGATAGAGTGGGATAATAATAGCAGCTAAAACAGACAAGTTCAAGACCAAGTCTCTGCCTGCAGACTGGCTAAATTCTTGTTGAGAAAGATGACCGAGTTCAAACTCCAAGCCAATTCCTGCAAATAATAGAAAGAGATAGATCGAGACTCTTTGAATTTTAGTCATCTTGTTTTCCTCCCTTTTGTTTCTTTGAGCGAATTAGATAGATCACAATCGCTAGAAGGGTTGCTCCGAACAAGCCTGCTGCTAAAATGTAATCATAGTCAAAATCAACGAGATCAATTTTCTCTTCATAAGCAGCATCTTCTTCGTCATCTAGATCTTGCAGAGCACTTTTTCCGTGTTCATCTGCTACCTTTTGTTCTGCTTCTTTTCTAATTTCTTGCAAGCGTTCAAAGGTTTTCTCAGCTCTCGCTATTCCTTCCTCTGTTGCCTTCTTACTTGCTTCTTCAGGCTGAGAAGCAAGGGCAATTTGTTCCTGATCACTCAGATCTTGTTCAACCATCCACTGAGATTCCAATCGTTCCATTTCAGTACGAATCGCCCCATCTTCGAATAAATCAGGATACTTGGCTACAAGGTCATTGATTCTTGAAATGGTCCAATACCAGGAGCGGTCATTGTAATGATCGCCTAATTCTTGGTAGGCTTGATAGGTGTTGAGAATATTGCCATAGTACGGTAGGTAAGGAGCATTCCGCGGACTGCCCATCGACAGCCACATGGTACCTCCACCCGCACTTGCTGGGACCTCGTCTTTCAGTTGGAAAATATGGGCCTCCATGACATTTGGATTGGAGATGGGGTATTTATAAACGGCATCAAACTCTCCTTTTTTCGGGATGCCTTTTCCATCCAGCTCCATTTGATCCTGTGGTTTGTATTTGGTTCCTTCCAAACGATTGCGTTGGAGATTCATGGCATCGCGGAGAGTTAATTTCCGATCAGTTGTATGAAGAAGATCAAAGGACGCATCGTCATATTTAACAGGAGAGCTTGGGTCTAGAGATTTGATCCCCGACCAAACCCGCGAGCGATCCGCTTCTTGCAAAGGCGGATTATAGGATTGAGAAATGTGGAATTTTCCATCCACTTCCTTATAGCTATTTGCGTCCTTGGCGACTTTTTCAAGACCTTTTGAGGCAATCGTACGCTCTGTATCCGATAAATCAACATGGCCTAAGAAGAAAGTATTTGGAAAGACTGCAAAGCGATCTTCTGGAAAGAGAATGGCCGCATATTGGTGACCGGATAGGATTTCCATATACCAGACGCCTTCTTTATCGGCAATGGTCACAATATTTCCTTCTGCAGCGCCTTTCTTCGACGATTTTAGCAATGAGTTCAACCCCTTCTCTTGCGGTTTTCACACTTGGGAGAACAATGCTGGTTAAGCCGGATTCTGCCAAACCATCCTTGACATAGGGATCCACTTTTTGGATCTTGTCATTTGCTGAAGCAGATACAGTAGCAGAAATGGAAACCCCATATTCATTGAATCCTGCTTCATCAAAAATTCCTTGATCTGGGGTGACATCTGGAACTGCTGTATACTTATAGCTAATCTCTGGCAAGGGATATTGAAAACCGTTGGCGGCATCCTCAAAGATGGCACCTTTTTTATTGTAGACACGCTCTCTGACCACAAAATTTTTATTATGGTTGGGCTCTAAATCTTCGGTACGCCCTACCAAGGTCGAGCCGTCGGCCGTCAGTTTCTTCCCAATGATGAACCCCGTACAAGCCTCAACAGGTTGAGCAATCAACAAAAGCGGAAGCAAGGCTGCTACAGCTGAGCGAAAATAGTGCTTCTTCATCCTAAACTCCTTTTTAAAAATGTTTTTCCTTATTTAGTATACTCTTTTACGATCCTGTTTTGCAAGCGATTCCACCAACCGTAAACGATTCGTAAACTATCAGAATTTTTGAGGGGAATCACTTTTTCAAAAAAGAAAGGATTGGCTTATTTTGCCAATCCTTTTCATTTTCTCTGTTGCTTCGCTTGCCACAACTTTCCATATAGGAGATAGTCGACTTCACGGAGCTCTTTCAGGTTCTGACAACCGAGCGCACATAGGAGCAATCTGAGATCTTCTTTCCAGCCTTGGACAAGGACGATCACTTCTTCAATGCTCTTAGTCTCTACCATCTCAAGAAAAACGCGGGATAGTCCTACGCCACGTGCTCCAAGGACCAAGGCCTTGACCATATCAAGAGGATGACGGATGCCACCACTTGCGAGGACCTCAACCTGATCCATCTGATCCTGTAACTGTAAGAGACACTGCGCAGTTGATTGTCCCCAATCATCCAGATAAGCGCGATTGCCACCACGACGATTCTCAATATAGGCAAAACTAGTGCCACCACGGCCAGAAATATCGACGGTTTTAATTCCAGCATCTAGCGCTGCCTGAACTGTTTTGGGATCCATACCAAAGCCAACTTCCTTCAGGACTACAGGCACTGGAAAGCCCTGCCCATAGCTCTTGAGATGGTCTTTCCAAGTGTGGAAAATCCGCTCCCCTTCGGGCATGAGTAACTCTTGCATCAGATTCACATGGACTTGAAGAAAGAGGGTTGTAGCTCTTTCCACTGTACGCAAACCCAAATCTGGCTCTTTATCGATGCCAATGTTGGTTGCTAAAAGAAGATGAGGGTGGACTTTTTTTGACCGCATACGATTGATCGCTCGGATCCTTCAGCCCTGCACTGTAAGAGCCGGTCACAAAGAGAATCCCACAGGCTTCGGCTACCGCTGCCAACTTTTGATTGATCTCTTTGGCCCGTTTACTCCCGCCTGTCATGGCATTGATATAAAAAGGGACCTCCCAATCACGCCCTGCGAAATGGGTTGTCAAATCAATCTCCGCTAGATCCACAAGGGGGAGGGATCGGTGAATCAGCTCGATCTCATCAAAGCTATTATAGGAGGAGCTTTGCTCCAAGGCATAGCGAATATGCTGGTCTTTTCGATTTTCGCTCACGAATCTCCCATCCTTTCTTGGTAAATGACTTCAATATTCTTTTCCTTCCAGCGGTCTATCAAGGTCTGAGTCTCAACTGGGTCAAAACTAAGGGCGATTCCACAGTCGCCTCCTCCAGCACCACTAGATTTGGCACAGGCAGAAAGACCCTCTGTCGCTTCTTGCAGAACTTTCAGAGCTGGGGTATAGATCAAAGGGTTCAAAGACTTTAGGTTCTTATCGGCACGTTTGATACTGGTCTCAATTTCTTTTTGGTTCCCTTCACGGAGGCCTTTTTCAAGATTCTTCACTGCGCTCTGGCTCTCCTGAAGAAATTCTTCCTTGATCGCTCCCTTGACCTGACGGATCAAATCACTTGAAATCGCTGGTTCCTTGGTCCAACCAACCAGAAAATCATAAGCGATGGCTGGCTGGATCGAGCAGATCTGGTAGTCCCAATCCAGGTCTAAAACTTGTGACAGGGGCTGAGAAGTCAAGACTTCATGCAACCAAGCCCGATCAAAGGATTGGTAATAAATCAAGTCCTCGTAGGCAATACAAGCCAAATCGCCCATGGAACCATTGTCCCCTCTTTGCACCAAGACCACTGCTGCTAGTCGAAAGAGCAGGTCCGGATGTAGGTCTAGTTCATACAGAGCGGCCACGGCCTTGATCACGAGCAAGACCACACTTCCGCTGGAACCAATCCCATACTTTTTCCTCTCTTCGCCCAACGTCCCTCTTAGGTGAAGATCAAACGGTTTAGGGGCTATCCCCTGATCTTTCAGCCACTTTTCCATGAGCTGAATGGTCTCTTGAATCAAGGCGTAGTCCTTATTTGGGGTCAAATCCACCTGGTAACCAAAGAGATCTGAGACTAGCTGATAGCTTCTAGATTCTTGGATAGTAGCTGACAGATAAATGGGAATAAACTGAATCACGGCTCCATAGCCAGGCGTTAGCACTGCGTATTCTCCAGCTAGATAGAGCTTGCCTCCAGTCTGTACCTGATACTTAGTCTTCATCTTGAGGATCCTTTGTTTTAGATACGATGGTCCGATAGCGGTCGTCAAATAAAGGCACCAGCTGATCCAAGTCTTCTTCTAAACAGAGAACCTTAACGTTTGGCCCTGCATCCATGGTGAAGTAACAAGCATGGCCTGCAGCGCGAAGCTCACGGACAAAGTCCATAGCTTTGTGGCTTTCTTCTGTCAAGTAGCTAAAGGCTGGAGTGGCTGTTCTAGTCGTCGCATGCATAGCAAGGGCATTGCGCTCTGTCAGCTGACCGACATGTTCAAAATTATTGCCAGCTAGATAGTCCAGCATATCCTTGTAATCTTGTCTAGACTCTTCGATCCATTCTTTGAAATTAGTCGAAGTCTCCATGCAGCGTTTCATCCCTTCCCGGCTGGAAACGGGCTTTTGCTTGTCATTGAGAACCAGCATGATCATAGCCAGTTTCAGGTCTGTTTTAACCTTATAAATCTCTCCACTTTCTTTGTCCCAGGCCGCTAAAGGGCCAAAGAAAGACCGTGAAGAGGAACCCGAAGCAAACTTGGCTTTTTGAGCTAATTCCTCCTGGCTCAAGCCCAAATCATAGTACTGATTGCAAGCCTTGACGAGAGCAGAGAGCCCGCTTGAGCTAGAGGACAAGCCTGCTGCGGTTGGCATGTTGTTGCTGGTATCCACCCGAACAAATCCCGCTTCATCTGCTGGTTTCAAGCCATCAATCACAGCTCCAATTTTGGCTTGCTCAGCTGGATTTGAAATTCCCCATCGATGTAAAATTCATGCGCAGTCGCATCTGCTGGCAAGGGAGAGAGACTGGTCTCTGTATACATATTCTCTAAGGTCAACGAAATCGAACTGGTTGAAGGGACCATCTGTTTGGCATCTTCTTTTCCCCAGTATTTGATAATCGCGATATTGGCATAGGACTTAGCCGTTACAGGTTTTCGATCCATGTATGGTGCGCTCCTTCTTTTTCTAATGCATGGGCAATGGTTGCTGCTTCACGAGAATCCTTGACGAGGGCAATCACACAGCCACCAAGACCGCCTCCGCTCATTTTAGCCCCTAAGGCCCCGTTTTCAAGGGCAACAGCGACCAAATGGTCTGCTTCAACACAGCTGACACCGACGGCTCTCAAGTGCTCATGACAAGTAGTCAGAGCCTGTCCTAGGCTCGTTAGATCATTCATTTTCAGAGCCTCTTCCACCTGCTGGGTCAACTGACCAATCTCATGGAAATGGGACAAAACTTCCTGCCCTTTGGCTTCCACCTTTTGGATCGCCTCACGGGTATTGCCATGAATTCCCGTATCCGCAATCACCAAGCTCGCTTTTATTCCCAGCTCCAGCGGGTAAAAGCCTACATTCCCGGATGAATTTAATGGCTTGATCGCTCAAACAAGTCTTGGCATCGAGCCCACTTGGATTCATATGGGCAATGGTTTCTGCTCGATTGACCAGGATTTCTAAGGTCTCATCATCCAGCTCCTCTTGATAATAGTCAAAAACTGCTCGAATAGCTGCGATACTCACCGCCGCAGACGATCCCATCCCCCGTTTTTCCGGTACCATGGACTGAATCCGGCAGCGAATCCGGGCCTCTTTAATCCCGAGGTGCTCAAGAGACGCAAAAACCGCCATGGACAAGGTGTCGTCTTCAAACAAAACCCATGGACTGTCTGCCGGGATGATCTGGCAGATCACTTCGATATGATGGAGTGGCAGCGCAATAGCCGGATAACCATAGACCACCGCATGCTCTCCAATTAAGATAATTTTACTATGCGCCCTTCCGACGCCTATCTCTTTGTTCATATTCATCTCGCTCTATTAAGGTCATTACTATTTTAATATAAATCAGCCAAAAAAGCGATGCTTTTGAAGGAAATCCAACCTAAGACGGAGTTGAGTTCTATCTGACAGACCGTAAAAGGCCAGGATCCATCATCCTAGCCTTCCATTTCTATTTTTCAAATTCTTGTTTGATCAAGTCCATCAAAGAGTTGCGGTCGAGGATCCATTGGGCCCGTTCGTCCTTCTCATAGGTCCGGTTGGACAAAAAGATCACCGCTTCCTGCCTCTTTCGATTGTACATGATGAAGGTTCCAGTATAGCCCGTATGATCTAACCAGTCCCCCTCTAGATTCCATCCGAGAGCGCGGGTCTTGCCCTCTTCACGCGCAAAATTCTGAGACAAGTCACGCGCAAAATCCTCCTTCAGATAACGCTCTAAGAAGCGCTCTAGATCAGCAACAGTTGAAAAAAGTCCAGCACTTCCCGCATGACGACCCAATACTCTCGCTTTGGGATCATGAACACTTCCAGAAGCCACTCCACGGACCGTTGGCACCGCCTTTTCGACCGGTCCAAACCGTGTCTCCGTCATCTTCCAAGGTGTAAAAATCAGCTCTTCAAATAAGCGATCCAAGGGCTGGCGAAACCTGTCTTCTAACCAAAAGCCCAGCAGAAGAAAATTGACGTCGGTGTAATGAAAACTCTTGTCTTCTTTTAACTGCAAATTTTCAAGAGCTGTTTTCAACTGTCTCGCATCCAATTGATCCCGGTTGGGGATAAAAGGATCGAGCCCAGAAGTATGGGTCAAGAGTTCCCGGATGGTCGTCTTCTCATGAGCAAAACGCGGGTAAAGCTCTTTAAAGGGGCGATCAAGCGCAAGCTCCCCTTTCGCATACAAAAAGGCACAGATGGTAGCAACTCCAACGACCTTACTGACACTAGCCAAATCATAGACCAGGTCAGCCACTACTGGCTCTCCTTTTTCAGGATCCGCTAGTCCCAGATAGTGCTCACTCCACTGACCATCGCGGTAAGCGCAAGAGAGGCACCTGGATAGATGCCTTCTTGGATTTGTTCGGTAATTTTTTCGATGATTGCATTCACGCTCATCACTCCATTCTTATTCTTCATAAGAAATATGGACCTGATCTTGATTGGCTTCAAACCAGAGTTCGATCTGGCTTGGATCCTTGGCAATCAAGAAAGTTCCCTTACGGTGCACAAAATCGACAGTTTCTCCTAAGCTTTCTTTCAAGTCTTCCACATCAAAAGATGCCAATTCGACCTTGATCATGCTCAAATCCCAAGTAACCTTGTTCTCAACTTGGAGATCTTTTCCTTGGGCTTCTTGTAAATGGATAAAGTGGGCCAAAGCTGGCAAGTTGCTATAGAACTTCTCAGCCTCAGCAAGATCGGCCACATTGACCTCAAGAAAGTCCACATCAAAGCTGGTCAAACCTTTGAAATCTTCTGGAAGCTCAACAAGAGGCGCTTTCTCCAAAGGTTCTAGGCTTTCAAGATTTTCTTCCGCATGCACGAAAATGGTATCTCCTTGAGGAGACACAACTTCAAAGGCGCGACCATTAGCTCCTTGGTAAAGGGCGCTTGTCTCTGGCTGGCGGGCCAACAAATAATCAATTTCTTGAGCTTGTGCCACTTTCACCACGATGCGACCCAATTTCTTTGGACCTTCGACCTTACGCGAACGCATACTCGGTGACTCTTCTAAGACGATTTTTTCTACTTTTGAGGCATCTCCTAAAGACAGGAGAGCTCCTTCTTCCACTAATACTTTCATTCCCAATGTCTCTTCATAAAAGCGTTGATTGACATTTCGGTTATTCACTTTCAAGACTGGGATCACTCTTACGATCTGATTTGCTGTCATACTTTCCTCCAAGCACTTTTTATTGTAAAAGATTTTCTGGCTTTTTACAAGAAATCTTGTGCAAAAAAGACAGATTTTTCAAAAATAAAAATCTGTCTTTCTTTTTTTAGTATACTGTTCGTGTATGGACCCGCCCGTTTGGAGCTTCAAATTCGTATTCTAAGTAATCCTGATAGGTCCCTGGTGCAATCACTCCACGCACATCTAATACAGCCGTTCCTGCCTGTCCCACAATGGAATCTGCTAACAGGCAGCAATTAGTAGACAGAACAAAGTAAGATTTAAAACGCGAAGAAGTAAATTTATATAGCTCAGCCCCTAAATCATATTTCAATTTGTAAGCGTAGGTCGGCTGACCGTCTTCCAGTAACCTCCTAGGTGGATCCCAAGGTTCTAACAACTGATCAATTTCAGCTAGACGCTTCTCTACTGCCTGATTCTCTTCTTCGGTAAGGGATAGGCTGTAGCCAAACAGCGTCTTTTGACTCTCTTTTTTACATAGTTCGATGTATGGTTCCTTATCCACTTTAAACAGTACGCCATCCCCAATCGTCCCAAATAGACGCTCTGAAAAGGGATCGTAACTTCCGTAAGAAATGACCTTCCCCTGATAACAAATATCTACATGCCCAATCGCTCCAAATAAGTTGCTGTCAGAAGTATGAACCAAAATTTCTAATTCCCTTGCCTCTTCTTCTTTTTTCACCAATCGATAAGGGCCTGTGTGTCCCGCCGAGCTCCCTTTTTGAAGAAACTGGTTAAACTGTTTTAACTCCTTAGCAGGGATAAAAGGCTGCAAAAGATAACCGGTAGGCTAATACGAAAGCGACGTTTTAACTCTTGGCCTTGTTGGTCTTTGTCAAATAAAATACCATCTCGAATATTAGAAATCCCCAACAAGACCAGATAAGCCCCCAAGAGGATAAATTGAAGTGCCCATCTGAACCAGGTTCCAAGACAGTTGCTAGACCAAGCCCACCGTTTAAAAAGCGCATCCCATAAATAGAGCCAGCCTCCTTTTACCCGATTGGCCTTATAAAGCCAAAAATGTGATCCCATAGACAATGGCACTCCCCAACTGATATGCCCCTAAACAAATCACAACTAAGTTTACGGGCAGACTACTCAGTCGATTCAACCAGATCAACGCAAGTGAAAGAAAAATAAACCAAATAGAGTGGCTATAGGAAATAGACTTGCTACGTAACAAAAAGCGAAGAAGAAAGCTTCCTAGTCCATCAACTAAAAAGTAAATGGCTAATAGATCCAAGGAAAATTTGGTGAAACCAACGCCGTTTCGAAAAATGAGAATCCCAAAAATGACGGCAAGAACCCCAAACAATAAGGTCCGTCTTCTTGCAACTTGTTCAAAAGATATTTTTTTCAATATTCCTTCTCCTTATAGACGAAAGGTCTTTAGACAAATACTATTTTTATCAAGTATAATATAGAAGTAAAGAAAAAAAGAAACTGATAAAAAGGAGCAGTCTATGAAATACAATCAATATAGCTATCTATCTGTTGACCAAAAAGACATTCTTAAGGAACTAAAGAAATTGGGTTTGACCTTCCCACCCACCTCCCAGAAAAAGAACTGTTTGAATGGTTTGTCCGCAAGGTTTACTTCACCTATAAAGATACAGATTATCCCCTCTCTAACCTAGTGGTGGATTCTAAAACAGACTTTTTAACGTATATCCAATCTGACTGCGAATGGTCTCCGAACATTTTTTACACAGTAGCCCTCCAATTACTCGGTTTCCGCTATTTTATTGATTTTGAAGATACGGATAGCTTCTTGAAAGAAGTCCAATTTCCGATTGAGTATGGAAACTTGGTAGAAAACCTCTATCACCTTCTCAATACTCGAACAGTAAAAGGAAATTTACTCATCGATCAGTTGGTCAGCGATGGCTTGATTCCTGAAGATAACCAGTATCACTATTTTAACGGCAAGAGCCTCGCAACCTTTACGAGCCATGATGCCATCCGCGAGGTCGTCTATGTGGAAAGTCGGGTCGATACCGACAAAGATGGTCTGCCAGACTTGGTCAAGGTCAGCATTATCCGTCCTCGCTATGAAGGCAAGATTCCAGCTGTTATGACCGCAAGTCCTTATCACCAAGGGACCAACGATAAGGCCAGCGACAAGGCCCTCTACAATATGAATGTCGACCTCGAGGTCAAAGAACCTCATACCATTCAACTAGAAGTACCTCAATTAGAATTGGTGGATCCTGTCGGTTCAGCTGAGCTAGTCGATGAAGCTGAAGAAACTCTCACCCATATCAATTCCAGCTATACCCTCAACGACTACCTCCTTCCACGCGGCTACGCTAATCTCTACGTATCTGGAGTGGGGACAAAAGATTCGCAAGGCTTGATGACCAATGGAAATTACCAACAAATCGAAGCCTACAAGAACGTTATCGACTGGCTCAATGGCCGTTGCCGGGCCTTTACAGATCACACACGCAAACGCCAAGTCAAAGCTGATTGGTCTAATGGAAAGGTCGCAACCACCGGGATCTCTTACCTTGGAACCATGTCTAACGGCCTTGCGACCACAGGTGTGGACGGTCTTGAAGTCATCATTGCAGAGGCTGGGATCTCTTCTTGGTACAACTACTACCGCGAAAACGGCCTCGTGACAAGTCCTGGTGGCTATCCAGGTGAAGATTTCGATTCCCTTGCCGAATTGACCTACTCGCGCAACCTTCTAGTGGAGACTATTTGCACCATAATGCAGCCCACCAAGCCGATCTAGACATCGTGAAAAAAGAGCTGGACCGCGCTTCTGGAGACTACAATCAATTCTGGCACGACCGCAATTATCTCTTACATGCTGATCAGGTGAAGGCTGAGGTGGTCTTCACTCATGGTTCGCAAGACTGGAACGTGAAACCTCTTCACGTCTTTAATATGTTCCAGGCTCTTCCAACAAGCATCAAGAAACACCTCTTCTATCACAATGGTGCCCATGTCTATCTCAACAACTGGCAATCCATTGACTTCCGCGAAAGCATGAACGCCCTCCTCTCTAAAAAATTGCTGGGCTACGATTCAAGCTATGAATTGCCTACTGTCATCTGGCAGGACAATACAGGAGAACAAAGTTGGACTTCCTTGGATGATTTTGGCAACCAAACAAATCAGCGGACCTTCTCCCTGGGAGACGACGAAAAAGTCATCCAAAACCGCTACGAGACAAAAGATTACGAGCGCTATGGCAAGGCTTATCCGACCTTCTTAAGCGATCTCTACCAAGACAAGGCCCAACAGGTAACCATCGATCTTCCAATCGAAGAAGACCTGCACCTCAACGGGAAAGCTCGCCTTCACCTACGACTTCACTCCAGCACCAATAAAGGCCTTCTCTCAGCCCAACTCTTAGAGCTTGGAAGCAAGAAATACCTCCAACCCTATCCTGCAGTCTTATCGGTCCGTACACTGGATAACGGTCGCTACCATATGCTAGACAACTTGACCGAGTTGCCATTTAAGGAAGCGGGCCAACGAGTCATTTCGAAAGGTTATCTCAACCTCCAAAATCGTCATGATCTCTTAGAGGTTGAGGACGTGACGCCAGGCGAGTGGATGGAATTTGACTTTGATCTCCAACCAACCATCTACAAGCTCGAAAAAGGAGCGACCCTTCGCCTGGTCCTTTACACAACGGACTTTGAAATCACTGTGCGTGATCAAACCGATTACCAACTCACCATTGACTTAGCACAATCAAGCCTCCATCTTCCTGAAATGACAGAGGTCCACTAATCGTGGTATCAAGGCTTAGCCTTTCTTTGCTTCATTTGACAGCTTAGCCTACTTATGTTACTATCTAATAGAGTATTTCATAGAAAAAGATATTAGAGGAAGTTATGGCGATTGAAAAAACTGTCAGCGAAATTGCTGAAATTTTAGGAGTCAGCCGCCAGGCGGTCAATAACCGTGTCAAGGCGCTGGCTCCAGAAGATACCCAAAAAAACGAAAAAGGGGTTACCGTTGTAACCCGTAGTGGCTTGATTAAGCTCGAAGAAATCTACAAAAAAACTATTTTTGAAGATGAGCCAGTCAGCGATGATGTGAAGCAACGCGAATTGATGGAAATTTTGGTAGATGAAAAAAATGCTGAAATCGTCCGTCTCTACGAGCAACTCAAAGCCAAAGACGAGCAACTCGCTAAGAAAGATGAACAGTTGCGCGTGAAAGACGTTCAAATTGCTGAAAAAGACAAGCAATTGGACCAACAACAACAATTGACTTTACAAGCAATGAACGACCGCGATACCTTGAAACTTGAACTCGAACAAGCCAACGAAAAAGTTCAAGAGCAAGAAAGCAAAGGTTTCTGGGCACGCGTTTTCCGTCGATAATCCGGGGCTGGATCCTACCAGTCCCTTTTCTTTTCTACCACAGGAGATTTCCCATGAAAGCATTAGAAGATTATATCGCCTTTGATCTCGAATTTAACCAATACGAAGGCGCCTATCAGATCATCCAGGTGTCTGCCGTACGTTTTACGAACGGTAAAGAAGTCGATCACTACGACTCCTACGTCTACACCGATAAGCCCCTAAAAAGCTTTATTAACGGCCTGACTGGCATTACCCAGGACAAGATCCAAAATGCCCCACAACTAGAACAGGTCCTCAGCGAATTCAAGGCCTTTGTAGGAGACCGGCCCTTGATCGGATACAATGCCAAAAAGAGCGACCTACCCATCCTACTTGAAAATGGCTTGGATCTAGAAGACCAGTACGCTGTCGATGTCTTTGACGAGGCTTTCGAACGTCGTCCATCTGACCTCCACGGCATTAAAAATCTCCAACTCCACACCGTTGCAGAATTTTTGGGAGTTGCAGGAAAATCACACGATAGCTTAGAGGATGCCCGCATGACAGCCCTTGTCTACCAACAATTCCTCGAATTTGATCAAGGCCGCACCCTCCTTGAAGAGCAAGAGAACTTCTTCACCAACCCCTTCGGAGGCTTGGACTTATCCGGATTTTTTGATGAATAAAAAAAGGCTCAAAACTGAGCAGTACTCCTAGAGTTAGATGTTTTCATATCTTTCTTTGGGGGTTCTTTTTATTTCATTTCTGTAAAGATTGACTAAAGTAAATTTTCATACAACAGACAAGTAGAGCTTTTTCAAAGGCTTAACTTAAAATATTAGTTATTAAAGATTTAATCATTTCTAATTTTTTAAATATTCATTGACCAGACTTATTCTTAGATGTATAATGAGCATGTAAAATATATCACAAAGAATAATATGTAATAAGATTTAATGATTACATCTGATATTTCTCAATCATAGGGTTCTATTTTCTAGGAGAGATTTATGATTAATATCTTTAAATATCTTGATAAAAAAACAAAATACCTAACCATTATTGGAGCACTGGCAAATGGGGGTCTCGCATTAGGTCAACCTTTGGTTGTTGCCAAAGCACTATCGATAGATCAAAATAACCTTACCTATTCCTCTATTTGGAAATTTGCTCTCTTTGGTTTTTCTGTCTATTTCGCTTTGTATAGTCTAATGTTATTTTGTAATCATGCAAATAATGTCTTTAGACGTGAAATTCACATGAATATCCGAACGGCCCTTTTTCAGAAGTTAATGGAAGACAGGGAATATAGTGAAGATGAAAAGATTACCATGCTGACACAGGATATGGAATTTCTAGGAGATAACTTTTTTGAACGCTATATGTCTATTTCATGTTGGGGATTTGGAGCACTGATTACGGCGATCTATATCATTGCCCAAAATGTTTTATTGGGTTCTATCTTTGTTTTCTTCACAATCTTACGTCCCATTCCACAATTCTTGATGAATAATAAGCTAAAGAATTCAGGGGATGAAATGTCTCAGGGAAGAACAGCTGTTCATAACCAAATCTCTGATAGTATTCGAGGAGCTCAGACCTTGCGGATGAATCAAGCCTTGCCTGAAAATTCTCAGCGCGTTTGGAATATCAACCTACGTTATCAGCGAGCCATTCAAAAGTTTGTTTTTACCCATAATATTGTTTTCTTTTGTAATGGTTTTATGGTCTTTCTGAGCCAAGTACTCCCCTTGGTATTAGGGTTCTTCCTTGCTATGCAGGGTCATCATGTTTCAGTGGCTAGCCTGGTTGCTATGTATATTGCTGCTGGTCAACTGGTAGGACCTATCCAAAATATCATGTATGATGTGGTTGAAGTACAAGGAGCCAAAACAACGGCAGAAAAGATTTTCGGAATTTTAAATCGAGCAGATGATAGTGAAACGAACAATCATTCGATCTCTCAAGTAGAAGAACTAGAAATTTCTCATTTAAGTAAATCTTATAATGGTAGAGAGATTATTCGCGATCTTAATCTAGCCATTCGACAAGGCGAAAAAGTCCTCATCAAAGGGCCAAGTGGCTGTGGGAAATCAACCCTCTTTCGAATGATCACAGGAGAAGAAAAGCCGGATGCCGGAATGATTACTTGTCGGACAAGGGATGGAGTTAAAACAAGTCACTTTGTTCGTCAGGTAGGCATTATCAGCCAGCATCCTTTCCTCTTTAATGATACTATTCGCTACAATCTCAGTTTGGGACAAGAGTTTTCAGATCAAGAATTAGAGACTGTTTTAAGACAAGTCAAACTCGACCATGAATTAACTGATGGGCTTGATTTTGTAATCACTAATAACGGAGAAAATATTTCAGGCGGACAACGTGTCCGAATTGAACTAGCCCGCTTCCTACTTCGTAAAAAGGATATTTTATTAGCAGATGAGGTAACTGCAGCTCTTGATTCAGAAAATAGCCAGATGGTTCGAGACTTGATTTTCTCACTACCGATGATGGTGTTAGAAATCGCTCACCATATTGATAATGAAAGTCGATACGATCAAGTCATTGAATTAAGAAAAGAATAAAATTGCTGACATAAACCTAAAAATATATCGTTAGTGTTTCAAAGAAAGAAAATACTAAAACTTTCCGCCGTGAGAAAAGTGCCTGAAACAATAACGTTTCAGGCACTCGGAATTATTGAGACCTTAGGCTCAATAATTAGTCTTGGAACTTCCTGGATTGCTGAAATCATCCACTGGATAATTTCACCTAACGTCCGTACTCACCCAAGGAAAGTTTTTAATATGACTTCGTCTTCAATCTGAAAAAGGCTCAAAACTGAGCCTCTTTTGAGTTAATGAAAACTTTCTTTGCTTAAAATGGTAATTTCCCTGCGAAAGCACCGAGTTTTTTCTTGGTTGCCGCATCAATTTCTTCAATGGCAGCATTGATGGCTTGAACCGTCATATCAGAAAGAGTTTCTGTATCTTCTGGGTCGACCACTGCGACGTTGAAATCGATGGAGACAACCTTCTTATCACCTGTAAGAGTTGCAACAACCAAGTCTTGAGCAGATTTCCCTACAAATTGAGTTGCGGCTAATTCCGCTTGGCTTTGCTCCATTTGCTTTTGCAATTTTTGAGCTTGCTTCATCATATTTTGCATATTCATCATAATGTTTTCTAGATTCCTTTCGTATCAAGGGTTTAGACCCTATTGCTTAATTTTCACTGCCCACTTCTGCCCATTTTTCTAAAAATCGTCAAATGCGTTAGCGACCTCTTTTTGCTGTGATGGGAACAAATGTGAGTAGATATTTATTGTTGTATTGATAGAACTATGTCCTAGTCGTTTCATCAGTGTGAAAAAGATATAATCCTTTCCTTCTCCTCTCCTCAATCCCTGATTTATCAAAAAGGCTACATGCGAATGCCTAAAATCATGGTTTCGGATCAATTTGAAATCTTCTGGCAATCTTTTCTTGAATGCCGCTCTAAAGTTAGAGACATTCGGAGCAGTCATAGGTTCCCCTGAAAATTGGAAAATCTGCAAATCATCTGTTGAATCAGTGAGCTTAGACAGCCTCTGACTTTGTACTGACTTCCAGGTTTTCAACTCATCCACAAAAGCTTTATGGATGTAGATTTCTCTATTTGATTGAGTTGTCTTTACAGATCCAATATGTGTTTTTCCATTGCGATAATAGGCTGACTTACGGATTTTAATATATCCCTCGTCAAGAAAAACATCTCTCCAAGTTAAGGCAAGTGCCTCCCCCATACGAATTCCCGTAAACATGAGTACACGATACAGAAGTTTAAAAGGATACTCACTTTCTTCAAAATAAGATTCAAACTCCTTGAATTGTTCAGGAGTATAATAAGACATCTCTTTATGCTTTTCTGGAAGTTTCCGAATAGCATCACATGGATTATCTTGTCTAAATCCTTTCGAAATAGCAATATCAAACAACTTATGAACAAAAATCATTTGTTGGTTAATATGCGTTGCTGTAAGTGTGCCACCTTTTACACTAGGCTGTTCAATTAACCAATCTCGATATTTTTTTACATCTTGAATGGTAACTGAAGACATATCAGCATTTTCAAAGAATCGCGATACATATTGGGTATAGTATGAGTTCTGGGTATCTACTGTACCTCTTTTATTTCCACGAAGCTCATCTTCTTCTTTTAACATTACATAAAGAGAGGAAATGGTGAGTTTTTGTGTATTCTGTATCTGATTTAACTTATGGATACGGTAAAAAGCCTCATATTCCTCTGCTTCTTTTTTCGTTAAAAAATTAGATTTGCGGTGTCGTATACGTTTGCCAGTTAAGGAACTTTTACCATCACTAATATCAACTAGCCACAGTCCATCGTCCTGTTTAATTACCGCCATGCTATTTTTCTCCTTCAGTCATGACAGCGCTTTGAAGGTTCTCCTCAATTATATCATTTTTTAATTGTATTTGAAAACCAAGAATGGATTCAACTGTAATAATTGGTACACGTCCAATACGCTTATTCTTATACCATTCAAACCCTTCTTGTACAAGCTGGCTCTTAGCCTTTCGTATTAATTTACTAGCTTGAGTTTCAGAATATCCAATCAATTCCATTAAATCATTTTTATCTACAACTTGAATCATCTATATCTATTCCTTTCTAATGTCCAATAACATAGGTAAATTGTTTGGCAGTTTCTGCATCAAATGTACGGTAACTAATGATCCCTAATCCTTTCACATTACATTCTGAGACGAGAATTGAGCCGTCTGATTTTACTTGTTCCACAAATGAAATATGTCCGTATATTGGATCAGCTCCAGCTTGTCCAGGACTGAATGATAGAGCAGAGTGTTCTGTTGGTGTATGGGTTGTTGTGAAACCAGGCTTATTCATCCATTGTCCACCATTTCCCATAAATGGATCAAAGTTGACTCCGACTTGTTTCCCCCGGTTGAAGACATACCAGGTACATTGTCCCCAAGGATAAGTGCTTGTGATATAGCCAGTAGTATCAATAGCTGTTGTCAGACTGTAACCTACTGGTATATCATTTGAAGTTACTCCTCCGCCATCTCTAGTTTTTCCTGTCGTTTGTTCAGGAGCTTTTGGTGTGCCTCCATGTTCATCAATGAAGGCATCTAGTTTTTGCATAGTTTCTGCACGTCTTTTTCCTGATCCAGTGGTATCTGTGAAATAGACTCCGCCATCGGTTGCTGGATTGAGTGTTCCATTCGCAAACTTTTTAGCCTTATCATCTTGAATTTTGAAGGTTTGGTTTTTATTCCCAATGATGGTTTGCTGGGTTAGTCCAACAACAGCAATCTCATCATTAAAGTTATTGGCATATTCTGGGTTGGAGTCATAGGCCCCAAAACCAAACATATTGGCTCCAGGATTGGTGGCTACTCCAGCAGTTCCAAGAGAGCTTTCATTTAGTGCGATCGCAACGATTCCACGGACATCAAGATTAGACTTAGCTTCCCATTCGAGGAGTTTCTTTCCATTAATTCGATTCTTATCATAGGAGATTCCTAACGTATCTAAAAAGCCGTCTAATTGCTCTGCTGTGATACCGAAGCGATGAACCAGTAGATTGTGAGTATAGGGATCTCCATCTGACCAGTGATCCGCATAAGTCACTCCATTTTGGGATTGGGGTGAGCCATTCGTTCCACCACCTCCGACAGCCCCCATAAGGATAATGATTATGAGGACTGGTAGAAAGAGAGGAATGAGACCAGCTAATAGAAACCATTTTAGTTTTTTCATCGAATCTCCTTTCTAGTTAATGTCTTATATAAGCAGTGAACAGGACAGTCCCATAACGCCATCTAGCATCTAGAACGACTGAATAGGACTTAGTTTGTAGGATGATCTGGTCTCGCTCTTGTTCTTTGACTGGAAACAAAAGAAGGAAATCGACTGAGCGTTTTCCTTCTTGGTAGGCCTGATAAAGAGTTTCTTCAAGAACTCTTGGAAAAGAAGTTCTTGAGCGTATTTTGGTATTCATATCATTCTCCTCTAAGTTGTTTTAAGCGTTCTGTTAATCGGTCTCTTCGTTCAATATTAGCTCTTAATTTATCATCTCGTGTCATGGTCTTTCTGTAAGCACGAGTGAAAGCATTCGATCCTTGAGCTTTGTACATAGCTTGAGGGTCTTTATATCCCTCTAATTTGCGTTCAATACTATTAATGCGGAGTTGTTTAAATGGAGAAATCCATTCTTCTTTAAGAGTTTGGAATTCCTCGCTTGAACTTGGTGTTGGCTCCGCTGTGATTAGGGATTCCATTGAAGGAGTTGATGTTTTTTCTTCAACTGGTTTAATTCCTTCTAGAGCTGGCTTTGTTTTCGGAATGTTTGGTTCTGGAGTATCTGGACTTGTTGGCGTCTCAAGTGTTTCTGCTGGGAGCACTTCATCAGGTTGGTGCTCTGATTCCTTATTGGTAAAGAAAGAACCAACATTTTGGAAGTGACTCTTGGCATTCATCATCATCCCAGCTCCGAAACCAGCACCTGCTAAGGCAAAATTTCCAAGGTGTTGAGCAGATGAAAGACTTCTCGATGGTACTTGTGAAGCCACCTCTCTGGTCTTTGTGACTCCTTTTTCAACTTTGTTTCCAATATCACTCGCAACCATTCGTGCTTTAGACCCAAGAATGAATTGGATCAACTCAGCTTTGTATTTCCATAGAAGGAAATATACAAGTCCTTTTGAGACAACTGAAATGAGTAGTTTAAAGACAAGGCCGAAAATGATCAGGGATGGAAGAGTTTTAAGAATGCCATCAAAACCTGTAATGACAATGTTTTCTATCATTTTTTCAATGTAGAAGACCAATAGAGTCAATAGACTTGTGATAGCTGGGAAAAGCAACCCACCAAACATGACTTTCAGAACTCCAAAAATCAAATCTTGCATTCTTGGCACGAAGGACATTAATAGTACAATTGGAAAGAGCAGGATCATCATCAGAACGAGTGTCTGAGCAATGACGTTTAACATTTGAATCAAGATAACGGGTATCGCTAATACAAAGGCTTCACAAATTTTAAAGATCACATAAAACATACGAGTGAAAATGAAATCGGGCATAGCTGAAACCCATCGGTTCTTTTCACCATCATCATTGGCTCCATTTCCTAGTTCATCCAGATATTTATTACGATCTTTCGATTTGACCGCTTTAAAGTTTCCATTCTTATCGCCTGTTCCTAATACCTTACTATCGTCAAAAGTCTCTTGTTTCCCATCTTGGCTATTCTTATATTTCCCATTTTCTTGACCTGTATTGACAAAGACATAAGCTTTATAAGAGGTTTCTGCAATATAGCTATCTGCCATGGAATCGCCAATTTTAATGGATTTATTATTGCCATACTCCACCTTGATATTTGTGATATTTTTAGTGACATCTTGAGAGACATGGTTGATAGTATCAAGTAGATACAGACCACCTGATGTTCCAGCGATTGTTCCAAAATAACCAAAGCCAAGGATGAGAACTAGAAAGACATGAAGGAGTGTTCTTGAAAAAACTCCTTTCGAAAAGAAAAACTGATAAAAGAGATAGAAAGCTAGAATCAGAAGCAACATTGAAACGAGTGATTGTTTTGCGACTCCACCAGAGCTTGAACCAATGAATCCTTTCCAGATATTCATCGCTCCATTAAATACATAGTTCTTGTAGTTGGAGTAGAGATCAATCTTTTCAAGAATTCGAATCAGCAAAGAAAAGAAGCCTACCACTGCGTTTAGAATGAAAAAGAAGAAGTTGACGAAAAGCTCATTAATCAGAACCCAAGCCCCGTTAAAGGAGGCAAACCCAGTAGGTTCCATATAGGACTTGAGAGAGAAGATATCGACTCCTCTTAGTTTGTCAAAAGCTTCTTGCATGGATTCACCTCCTAACTAGCGTATTTATTTTCAAGGCTTGATGATACTGTAGCTTTCATTGGTTTTAGAAGCATATCAATATCTTCAAAGATGTTGTGTACGGAAATCATATTGAGATTGCCATACACGTCATAGTACAGGCATTGGCCAGAGATCATATTATCAATCCATTCTAGATTGCTTTCAGTGACTTCTAGATTGACGTGTTTTAAAATATCTTCCCGTTCAGACTTTTCATAAAAGGCAAAGATGGTCCCAAATCCAGTTGTATCATCGTCATTTTCTGCATCATGTACAGATTGAGTAATTAGTGCAAGAGTATTATTTTTGGAGCGTCCAATCCGACGCATATTTTTGATAACGGCTTTTCCTTCTGCAGACTTCATAAGAATCCAAGCTTCATCAAAGAACTCAATGGTATCTTCATTTTCATTTCGTTCTCCAAAGTGGGTACAGAAGGCACCCAGCGCAAACATGAGGGCAATAGAGTTCCGTTCATGATCTGAAATTTTTGTGGAATCGTCTTTTGGTAGTTTGAGGTTATTGACCTCTAGGATAGTCACTCGTGACTCGTAGTTAAGCCCTTGAGTGGTCCCATCTGAAAAGGCTAGTTCCAAGATAGAGTTTGTGACAATTGAAGTCAGATAACGACCAACCGAAGCAATTTCAGAGGAAGAAGAGTCTCTCAGCACTTTTAAGACATGTTTAAAGCCGACTTTCTCACCAGCGACCCGTTTTTCTACAATCGCATTAATAGCTTCTGTGATAGCTGTTTTCTGGTCCATCGTGACATCATCTACGGCTTGTAGTAGAAACTCAAGCATGTTTTTTGCGACCTCTACAGCTTGTTCTTTATCCAAAACAACAATAGGATCTAAGACTCCGTGGTTTGATGGTAGTGAGCTATCTAATGTCACAAAGTTAAAGTTCTCAATCTGTTTCTTGCGTTCAGGATAGAGACGTGCAAATTCAGGTGAGTTGATCACTTCTTGATAGTGATTTCTAAGTTCACGCTTGGGGTCAATGTAGAGGGTCTTAACATTTTGTAAAGCCACACTTAAAAAGATAATCTGAGCGAGAAAGGATTTCCCTTGTCCTGTTGCGCCCGTAATAATGATGTGTGGGTTCTTGGTAATCTTTCCAGCGATATCTTCCTTATTTCCGACTGTCGAATTATAGAGGACAATGTTCTTTGAGGAATCAATGGCTTTCGCAATATTATCCCAACGTCCTGTCCAGTTGTCTACTCGGCCGATATACCAACCGATACGGTTTCCAGAAGAAGTATTTGTGAAAGGCATGAGTTCTGAAAATCCACGAGCTGTGACCATATGTGTCCAAGTGCGAGTTTTCTTTTGGAGGTTTTCTCCATAAAGCAGAGCTTGAAAGAGATAAGGTCCGTCTTGAGAGGCCTCACTGATTTCAACGCCCATATCATCAAAGTAGTTCAAAACCACTTGTCGTCTTTGACGGAGTTGGTTCACACTAGAAGCAGAGACAATCAGATAGGCTCCATATTCGATGATATCTTCCTTGTTTCCGACTTTCTTCATTAAGTCCTTTAGGGAGATGGAACCCATGATAATCTCGTCTTGTTGGACAGTATCTGTATTTTCTGCCTCTTCCATGATGTTTCTGTAACGTGTATTCGATCGTCCCATTCGACCCTTGATTTTACCTGTATCAATGAATTCTGCCTTGATTCGTAGCTCAACGGGAAAGTTTAAGCGTTGGATAAATTCGCCCAGGTGAAAACCATTGAATTGAACAGGAAATTTACCAACCGGAAGAATCGTCACAAAGGAAGATCCATAAGGGCTTTCTAGCTTGAGGAAGCCACCTTTTAGGACTTTGATCAAGGTGTCCGTGATATTGAATTGAGCACGATTAGCGAGGACCTCTTTCTTGTAGTGAGGGATATAGCGGAGGTATTGCATCCGCTGGTAATAAAAGAGTTCTTCATTGGATAACCGTTTTGCCCGAAGGACGGAGAAGGCTTGGAAAATAGTGAATTCATCACTTTTATAGTCTTCATACCAAGTGGGACTTAATTCATATTCATAGCCAAGACCCTTTGCGATCTTTTCTGTGAACTCATTAAAGCTCTCATAGGCCAAGTCTTTAACGGTAGCTCCATGATTTTGTTTGCGTAAGGTCACTCCCACGACCCAGTCAAACTGATAAGGGATCTCCATTTCATCTGTTAGACGATCCACTGTGTAGAGAAGAAGTTCTTCACCTAGTTCACGACTATCATCTGCGAGAGCGTCTGAAAAGTCTCGCATTTTCTCTTCTAAGAGATAGTCTTTGGGGATCAGAGATATTTCAAAGAACTTATTTTTCTGGAGCTTTTTCATCATTTGAGCAACAGTGATTTTATGTTTTCCCTTTTTCTCTTCATCCGTAATCGTGATCGGAGTATTTGGAATACGATAATAAGCAACGACTGTTTGATCTTTTTTGAGAGCTAGATTTTCATGTGTTTCTCTAATAGGATAGGTTAAAGTAATACTCATAGGTCCTCCTTTTCTATAGATTTGTTTTTTCAAAGATAATTTCTTCTACAGGCTCTATTCGATCTTCATGGTAAATAGCTTTTTTATTGATTTTAAAGTCCCATAAGTAAATCAGGTAATCTCCAATAAAGACATGCATCTTCTTACCGTGAGGTTCGTATTCAGTATAGAACTTGGCTAATTTGTAAGGGATATACCAATAGAGCAAGAGAGAAATTGAATGAGTGATTTTTGCGAGTGGCACAAAGATAAACCCTCCAAAGAGTAACATGGCCACAAAAACGATAATAAAGACAATGAAAAAGGACAACTGCATCGGTGTCGCAAAGTACCATAGTCGAGTGCCCTTTTTTGTCTTGATTTCTTGGATCCAATAAGGAGCATTTAGGCCCTTACTGTAATCATAAAGTCTTTCTTCATTCATACTTAAAGTCCTGATTCAATACCGAAGAGTCGCAGGAACCAGCCGACTGCTTTTAGGATATCTTGTCCTTTCGCAATAGAAACAATAACGGCATAGAAACCAACGACAGAGAAGAGTTGAAGCCAAGAGCTGTTTCGCCAAGCCTTGATCGCTAAGAGCACGGCAATGGCTGTCAGGATCCAAATTCCATCGCCCTGGAGGAAGGTTCGTAGATTGTCTGTATTCATAGAGTTCTCCTATTCTTTATCATTTGCATAGTTCAGTGGAATGGTGTGTTCTAGTTTTGTGACATAGTAGGTCTTTTCTTTTTCTGAGAGAGTAAAGGTGAAGTTTTCCGAGTGAGTGGTTCCTCCGACCTCAAAGGTTGCTTGGACATATGCGATGATGTTTTTTCCATCTTTTTTAAGATAGGTATAATCAATTGTTTTGAAGGTGGTATTGGCTATAATATCCACATCCTTAGCAATCAGATTAAGGTTGTCTTGGTTAGTAGTATAGTTGGTAAAGAAAACCTTGAGGAACTTTTCCACCTTCTTACGCTCGCTATCTGAAAAATGATCATTGGCCGTTAGTTGGAGCTTATCATCTTCGCTAAAGTGTCCAGCTTGTGAGGATTCAATGACAGAAAACCAAGGAAGGCCAGAAACGTAATATTTTCCATCTTTTTCATCAAAAGGAATATTGAAACCTGTCACAATTTCTTTTTCTTCTGTGTTGTTATCCCGGCGGATCGTTTCCTTGTATTTGATCTTATAGGTCGCAATTTTTCCTTCTACAGTGACTAACTGAGAATAGAGAAGTTCACTAGGATTTCGAACTTGACCTTGGGCTTTCACATCAGGAATGAAGTTGTAAAAGCTATTTAGGAACTCCACTTGAGCTTGTTGTTTGTCTCCTTCTTGTGGAAGGGTGAAATAAGCGTAGACATAGTCGTTCAAGTAGTACTGGAGTTTGTAGTCGTATTTTCTACTCGACTCCATTGGCTGTGCCTTTTGTTTTTTAGTAGCCTCCACTTGAGCTTGTAGAGTTCCTACCTTATTTGAGAGTGTGATAGCACGGACAGATCCTAAGAGACCAACTAAAAGGAGGAAAGAAATTCCTCCTATGACTGCAATATTGACGGTCTTTTTATTGGTGACTTTTAGCTTTGGTGGGCCTCCTTTTTTCTCCACCTTTTTAAAGTGTGAGAGATATTCTTTTGCTTGAAGCAAGTAGCGTTTGGCTTTATCCATAGATCCTCCTTTAAAGACCAGCAAGCTCAATGAGCTTTGATCCTTTTGCATAGAGGCGCTTATTGGCTTTTTCGATCTCGCCATTAATGTAATAGTAGCCTCGTAACTCAGTTTGGAGTTGTTCGATCAATTGAGGTTTTAGATCTTTGGCTTCTTCTTTTTTAAGGAGACTATTTAATTCTCCAGCCTTGGTCCAAGCCTCTCTATGATCTTTCTTTTTAAGTAATTCTCCCAATTCATTCGTGACTTGAGAGACTTTCTTTTCAAAAATAGTTTTAGTAGCCATTTCAATTTCCTTTCTAAATGTTTCTTGATTGTCTTTGATGGTCTTTTGGATATAAGTAATGAGTGAGGGACGCATTTTTTTATTTACGCTCAACACTTGACCATCTAGCGTGAAACAGGCATGTTCATAGTCATAGAAACCTTTCGCATCTGGTGGTTTTTCGGTAGATCTTCCAGCGCATTCATAGTAGAAGTCCTTTCCTTTTCGTAAGAGAACGTACATATGCCAGAATTCTTGTTCGGGCAAAAGGAAGAAGTCCGTCTGATAGATCTTCTTCAGCATCTCAAGAAGCCTCAAGCAGATCATCGTATCCTAGAGCTTGGTAGATAAAATCTGAATCGAACCAGAGCCAGTCATTGATTTGTCCTTCTGTTGGTGTATCACCAGAGAAGATATCTTCACAAATGACAGTTAGGGTATCTACTCCACCACGTTCACGGACAGTGTTCAAGGTGGTTAGTCCACCAGACCAAGCTTTAAAGTTTTCTAGTGAATTGATTTGAACTTTGTATTCCATATTGCGTTTCCTTTCTAGTGTTCATAGTGTTTATTGGCTTTGAGAAGTCGTAACATGGCTTTCCCTCGATCTGTGATCTCTCCGCTGTTTTGAATCATCTTCATGTATTCTGTTTGGAGGATTTTGTCTGCTTCAGTGACTAGTGCAAGGGAGTTAGCAACTTGATAGGTCAGCCAGCGAATCGTTCTCTCAATACTGTAAGGTTGTGGGTTGGTTGAGAGTTTCAAGGGTTCGACTCCTCCAAAGAGTTTTTGCCATTTTTCATCAGGTTTGTAGGCTCCGAAGCGAGTGAGACCATCATAGACCTGGATTTCTTTGTTTATGATGCCTCTAGCGATTTCTCCGAGATCTACACCATTGATGTATTCCTCCACAATGCCTTGAGCTTTCTGATCTGAAAAGCGGAGTTCATAGCGATTCCAGATACCAAAAATCTCCAAGGATTCGTCCAAGGAGATGTTTTCCATTCGAGCAATTTCATAGCGCTTTTCATAAAAGTTGAAATAGAGTTGACTTTGACGACTTCCAAAGTAAATGGACAAGCCGTGATTCGCTTCCATGTCTTCATTATCTGTGAAAGATCCACCACCCGTGATATTCCATTTCTTGATCGTGTCTAGGACAATCTCTTTGGAATAGAGTTTATCAATCAATTTGGGAATTTGAATTTGTTCGTCCTCGTGACCATAACCTTTATAGAGTTCATCTAGAGCGATATCGAGTCGCTTCACCCGAACGTCTTCATAGGAATAAAGAATGTTTTGAAGAAAGATCTGCCAAGTGATTCCCTTGTCTTCTAGAAGTAGTTCTAACTCACGGCATCCTTGCCCGGATAGTTGAAGGCAAGTTTGGTAGTCATTGGTCACAGACTTATCAAAGAAATCAAAAATCCAGATATTTCCTCGTTGCCACAAGTGAGTATAGTTCATAAGACGGGTTTCTTGATCTGTAAATTCGCTTAAGTGACAGTGAAGGAAGTTTTCACAGAAAGCATCTAAATCCTTTAATCTAGGAAAGGTCAATCGTAGATAGTCGATTTGAGCTCGAAGACTGTTTTTATCGCAGTCTTGATAGTAACCAAGTTTTTCTTTAAGTTCTCTAAACTTATCAATCGTCAGTCCTCTTTCGCCTGTTTCATAGGAGCGATAGGTTCTTGTAGGTAGATCAACAGCTTGTGCAAATGCTTTTTGACTAAGTCCTGTTTGTTTTCTGAAATTCTTAATATGAAAAGGACTAATTTTGTCCATTCATCGCAACACCTCTTTCTAACAAAGTGACACACTTTTTTGACGAAAGTGACACACTTCATAAAAATTGAAAACCCAACTCCCATAAGGAATGAGGAGGGGTGGACTTGGCGTTTTTGCCAATTGTAACCCCCCTATTAGAAAACGGGGGTTGAAGTTTCATCATGGCCTAGAAACTTCGGGCTACGGTCTGCGCCTGACCTGCGGTCAGGCTTGCCCTTGCCCTTGTCCTAGCCCATGATGAACAATCGTCGCTTCAACTGCTTTTGGATAAGACCTGCGTCCTCCCTTTTCAAATTGAGCGAGGATTTCAAGAAGAAGTTTTTCTTGAAAAGGATCCACTAGAATAGCGGATACAGTCCGTTCAAAGATGATCCCTTGTTCTGTTAAGAGATAGATAATCTTGCGCAAGGTTGGCATTTTAAGATTTTGTTCGTCTGCGAATTCTTTGAGTGGTCTTTTGTTTGATTCGTTTTCTATAGTCTCCTCTTCCTCTATAGGGTCAAATGTTTCAACTGATGGTTTATATTCTTCAAATACTGAGAATTCTTCTCCTTCAAACTCCATGATCGGAATGTTAGAGTAGGCATCATAGAAGGAGAAACCTTGATCAAGCGGTACATAGGGAGAGAAAAACTCACCAGCCAGTTCACCGTTGTTTGCGATATAACCCCGTCCTTTGACCTTGACTCCATTGATTTCATCTAGCTTTTTGAACTCTTTGGTTTTATTAGCATCTCCAAACATCATGTCATAGCCTGTTGATTCTAAATGACCGACGGAGAGACGCTTCATAAAGTTATCCCGAAGAGCAGTTTTGATAAATTCCCCATCGGGCCGTTGCATAGCAAAGATGATAAAGACTCCAGCCTGACGACCTTCTAGAACTAACTGCGAGAGATATTCCATCAGTTCGGACTGTTGGCTATAGTCACGGTCAATTTTTGCCATAAGAGCTGCCCACTCGTCTACAAGAATGAATTTAGGTTTCATGTGATAGTGAGTAAAGTTCTTTCCTGCTTGGAATTTTGGTGAAGTAGACATCCGTTCATAGCGTTTTTCCATGAACTCTACATTCTCTTTAAAACAGTTGATGATATCTTCCTTACTAGTATAAACACGGCCATGAAAGACTGGAATTTTCTTTAATCCAGCAAGGTCCGAATTCTTTGGATCACAGATATCGATAAAGCCAATTTTAGCTAGTGCATAGATTATGGTCATGAGAACAACTGTTTTTCCTCCACCAGTTCCACCGCCAATGAGAAGATGAGGTTCTTCAATATAATCCCAAGATACATCTTTCATGAGCTGGAGTTTGGATCCCTTGACTTTTACTTCATCGATGGTGATTCGGCTATCAATTCGGTTAATAGCAATTTCATACTTGATAAAGCGATTATCAAAGGTTTTATTACGAAAGTCCCCGTTAAACATGACTTCAAGAGTAGCTCCAAGGTTGAGGAAGCGATCTTGAAATTTATTGCCTTCTAGAATGAAACTCACTTCAATCTTGTAGCGAGACTGTTTGATATACACTTGTGGTAAAGTGATTTTTTCAATGATCTTGTTTTCACGTTTAACCTTTTTAACGAGATAAAGGTTATTCTCGAGCAAAAAGCGAGAAAGAATTCGAAGACTGTTTAGCTTTTGAAAAAAGAGCATCTTCCTGTAGCAAACTCGATTGATAAACCAAGCAAGGAGCAAAGAAAAAAGAAGTCCAGCTCCTAGAAAATACCCTTGAGGCAAGGGATGAACTTTTAATTCTTCTAGATGTAAGTAGCTGTAATAACTAATAGCAAATAAAAAAGGAAACCACCAGATAAACCATGTGATTCCCTTTAGTTTACGATGAAAAGCGTGAACTCTTTTCCCGCGATAGGTAAAGAGTTTCATGGTACATCACCTCCTAGTTTTCCTTCTTATTTTCTACAGGTTTGTTTTCTTTAGTTGGTGTACCTCCAGCTTTTTTCTTAATTTTAGAAGCAAAAAGCTTATAGATGTCATTACGATTGACGTGGGTATGTGTGATAACAATATCTTCTAGTTCAACTTCTTCTCGGTATTTAATGCCCAAGTCTTCAATTTCAGACTCTGACATATCTGCGATAGTGAAAAAGAGTGTTTCGTGCTGGACAGAAGAATGAATTCCTACGACAATTCCACGGATCTCTCCAGTATTAACTTGGACAAATGATCCATCAGGATTTCGTTGCGAGCGATCCACTTCAAAGATGATATCAGGGCCTTCAATGCCTCGGAAAGTTAGTTTCCCGAGGACAGCTGGGACATCCAACCCGTCTGTAATGACACGATAAGTCTTGTCAGCAATTTGTAGTTTTTCTCCGTAGTTTAATCCAATTTTAGCCATGTGATTTTCTCCTTTTATTTCTTATTTTTTAAGTACCAATTTTTCCGCAAAGACATTGAGGTAAGGAGCAACATTATTGCCGTTTAAAGCAGTATCTGGGAAAAAGATTGGGTTAACTGCTTCTACTAGAGCATCTTCTGGGAAGACCGTTGTAGAGGCTGGTGTAATGACATGAAAGGCTCCGTGCTCTGCGCTGTTTAGAATGTGACGTTGGTATTTACCTTCTTTTCCAAAAATAAATTTAGGAGCATTTCCTAAACGTTCATAGTAAGCAGGGCCAATAAATTCTGGTTTCATTTTAAGTGTTTCTGAGATCATAAGATTTTCCTTTCTGAGTGTAAAATAAAAAGAGCTAAGCTAGTTGCTTCACTCTTGAGTAATAGTGGGTAAATAATTTGCGTTTAAACATACGACTATAGAATTGAATATCCCCATGAGCATAGCCATTCCTACGAGCATCATCTGCGAGATGGTCTAAATCAATTTGAGCTTGAGCATAAAGTTTAGCCTGTAGTTTATCAGATTCACTAAACATACCATAGGTAAATTCATAGTTATCATAGAGTCGTTTACATTGTAATGCGAAAAAAATTTGTCATATCATTCTCCTTTATTGTAATAAATAAAAAAGCTACTAAGTGAAAAAAGGAAAGAACTTAGTAGCTTGAGAGTAGGTCTATCTGATTAGATAGACAGCAGTAAAGAAAAGTTATTTGGTTGGAAAGATCCCTCTTTCCACGGTGGCAACGTTTAGCAAGGTGCTTTGCGTCAATTACCATCGCTTTCCCAGCCAATCTCTTCAGGTAGTCATGATCATACCCAAGAGATTCTCTTACGCCTTTTGGCGAAGCCAGTTCACTTTACTATTCGGAAAAGTGCGAAAGTCCGAAGTGCGTGGAAGCCCACAAATACTTGTTTTCTATCTTCACTTCAACCGTAAAACGGACTTGACTTTTAGTATCAAAACATTTACAATAAAGGTACGAAGTTTATGTGTAGTTCTGATGATCAGTTCTCTGGTTGTCAGACGCACTTTTTATTTAATTGTCAATGATCATAATGCCGATAATTAGGTGTTATTATTTTTAAAACTTATATAACCATCAGCTATATTTATATTATATAACCGACAGTTATATTTGTCAAGAGATTATTTTTAAAAAAAGTTAAAATTATTTTTTTAGAGGTCAAAAATGGAATTTTTCGGAACGCTTAAAAAAACCTTCGGAAAGAAGCTGGGCTCACTCAAGTCGATGTAGCTGAAAAAAACTAGGAATTTCCCAACCAGCTTACGCTTCATGGGAACGTGGAATTAAAAAAACCAACCCAAGACAATCTGGTGAAATTATCTAAAATTTTTATATGTTTCAGTTGATTACTTGTTAGGAAATACAGAAAACAGACAAACTAGTGATGTATTAGAAGATATTGAATTACTTTTTTTCGTATGAATTCAAAAAGGTCTGACGGAGGAAGAAAAAGAATTATTCAAAAAGAACTGATTGAATTTATGAAAAAGAGAAAAGAAGCATTTGACAAAAAAACAAGTAAACTTAAAAATTAGACTTTTTTGTTAGATAATTACATTGAATAAAGGAAGTGCTTTTAAGAATGGATGTAAAAAGAATTTTTTTGAAAATAATGTCTGAACAAAAAGAAATAGCTTTTAGCGACATCTGTAAACAATATTCCAAATGTAAGAATCGTCAATTTTATTTATGATTCAACCAATAATATACTCTACTTCTCGTCTTTCAAAGGTAATGATAAGATTAAGGAAATGGAATCAAACTCTCATATTGCATTTACTACAATTCCACACTTTGGGAATGAACACGTAAAAGCTAAGGGTTTAGTTCAAAAAAGTACCAAAACTATTTTTGAAGTGGCGGACCAATTTATTGCTAAAGTACCAGGTTACAAAAATACTATTGAATTTGCAGGTGAATCTTTAGTTGTATTTGAAATACGATTTGATACTGCTATCGTTACTAAAGATCTAAAAACAATACAAACTATAGAACTTTAAATTAAAGTTCCAAAAATGGAGATTACAGCATGGAAAGTTTTGAAATTGAAATACCTAAAAAAGAGCATTTTGAAGTTGATGTCAGAAAAAAGGAATTATACAACTATGATTTCCAATCATATTCATTAACTCCACTGCAAAAAGAAGCCTCTTTAGTAGTTGCTAATAAGATTAGAAATAATTTATTTGCTCATATTCCCGAAGCTAAATTATTAAAAAAGCTTGTTGAAAAGAATGATAATGACAATATAGAATACATTGCAAAATTATCTGAAGTTGCAAAAGAAAAGTTAAAATCGGGAGAATGGAGTTATGGTATACGAAAAAAGACAGGCGAGACCTATGCAGTATTAAAAGATACTGAAACTGGAAAAATCAAAAGTAGTGTAACTCTAGAGAAAAGGGCTGTCAAAGATTTAGGGAATCTTCCTGAGCTTTCTGCAATACAAGGGCAACTAGCATCTATTTCAGAACAAATTGAAAGCTTAAATGAACTAGTTATCCGCGTGGAACAAGGGCAATACAATGATAGATTTTCAGGCTTTTTCAGTGCTCGCCAACTAATTGTAGAGGCCTTAGCAACCAGAAATGAGCAATTAAAAAAAGAATTACTACTTTCAGCGATTAAAGAAAATAATAATACCATTGCAAAACTAATGATGTCAATTTACACAGATGGTTTAGACTTTATCAACATTAAAACCAATTCAAAAGATGCAAAAAGAATAAATACTCTGCTTCAACAATCAATTAGTTACCTATCATCTGCAATGCAATTAAATGTTGTTGCTTATACAGTATTGGAAGAACACGAGTCTGTTATAGCTGTGTTAAGCAATTACAAAGCTTTTACCGAACAAACTTTACTTGAGCCCAAATATGATGGAAAAAGTTTAGCTTGGAGAATTGATAATTTTTCTAAAGGCAATAGTAACTCTTTTATAAATTTGACACATAGTATTTCAGACAATATCAATGCATTGGTTAACCATTCAGAAACATTATTAGTAGAGGAAGATACGAATGAAAGAAGAAAAAGTTAAAACATGTAAATACTTCAAATGTAATAAAGAAGTTCACTCTCCAAAAGCAAAGTTCTGTGGAGAGCACGAAAGACTTTATAGAGAGCACAGAAAGATAATCGGAGGTGTGATACTAACTATTGGAGGAATTGCTATTTCAGCTTTATCAGGAAATAAAAAAATAATAAAAAGTAATTAGAACTAGTACAAAAAGTGGACAATTGTCCACTTTTTTTATACAATGAATTCAACCGATTTGGTTTAGTTCGGAGGTGTCATTTTTTGGTTAAATTGTATACAAGAATAAGTAAGTCTACAAAACATAAGTTATACCAATACATGAAAGATAACGATATTTCATTACTAAACTATAATTTCAATTACTTCTTTCAATATTGTGTTCAGAAATATCAGATTCAAGTGATTAGTCACCATTTCTCAAATCATAAGATTGAAGGATTAACTGTTATTGATGAATTAGGTATTAGTTTTTCTTTTGAAAAAGATAATCCAATTGCAAAGCAAAATTTCACTCTGTGTCACGAACTAGGACATTTCATACTTAAGCATGAAGGTAATTTTTTTGCTGAATCTATTGATAATCAGGAGAATCTACTAGAGCGAGAAGCAAATATTTTCTCTGCTGTAGTATTAATGCCTGATATTGTTTTGTTGTCTAAGATCTATTATAGTTGTGACACCTTTCAACATATTCAAAATAGTCTGGATGTTTCAAAACAGGCATTGTTCTTTCGTCTTTTAGATCTTCTTAGAGAATATTATCCCGGAAAAGAAAGTACCATTAAGCAGGCTATCGATGCTTATATTGATGGACAAAATGCCACACTACTCCTTTTGTTTCACGGTATCAAAAAACATATTATAAAGGAGTTTAACAACTATCATACTTCTCTAATCAATAAGATAGAGCGATCTGTGAGTAAAAGAGGCTTCGTTACTAGTCAGGAGTATCCTGAACTTTTAAATCAAGAGAATTGGAAAACGATAAAGACTTGCTGTGACAATCTAAAAGTATGGCTCATTTATGATAAAGGGAAATCTATAGCTTATGTTTGGGATAAAAATAGACTAACAGACAAAGAGGCAAAACAAAAAGCTGAATTGAAATTATTGTTAATGTGAGGTAAATGATGTACCAACCAGAAAAACTAAAGGCTCGTAGAAAAGAGCTAAAAATGACTCAAAAAGATATTGCAGATCAATTAGGTATTACCTACCAAGCTTATTCTGCATGGGAGCGTGGAGTAAAACAACCATCTAGAGAAAAGGTAAAGCTTTTGGAGCAAATTCTAAACGCTCCAAAAGGTTATTTTACAGAGCTTGAAATCGTCCGACTATATAATAGTTTATCAGATGAAGCTAAAGATCAAGCACTTAGTTATGTTAGAAAACTAGTTCAAAAAGAACAATGTAAGAATGTCGTTTCGATGTCAGAAAAACTATACGAGTACCATGTTTACGAAAAAATGTCTGCTGGTATCGGTTCATCGGTTTATAACGATCAGAACTATGATACTGTCTATTTTCATGAAGAACTAGCTCATGACTTTGCCTCATGGGTATATGGAGATTCAATGGAACCTAAATATCAAAACGGTTCTGTTGCTCTCATACGTGAGACAGGGTTTGATTACGATGGAGCAGTTTATGCTGTAGTTTGGAATTCACAGACTTTCATAAAGAAGGTATATCGTGAAGAAAACGGCTTACGTCTTGTTTCTATAAATAAAGATTACAAAGATATTCAAATTCCTTATAATGAAAACCCTCGTATAGTGGGGAAAATTGTAGGAGACTTTATGCCATTAGAGGTGTAAGTTACTTATTGAAGTTCTCAAAGAAATAAAGTAATTAAGGTAGAAGGTGGGGAAAATTGCTTCTGACTTAATTTGAAATTGGAAAAGTCTAGACTTTTAATTTATCTATTCTTCATATTGATTTTCTTCTTCATCCATGAAGGCTTCGAAGCTTCCAATAGGTGCAAAGTCAATATTAATAGTTGAATAATCGTCTTTTTTTCTCCAAAGTCTTACAGAATCAGTGCCTCTCATTTTAAGCCAATCAACTGTAACAACTTGTCTATCCTTGAGTCCAAGAACATCTACTAATAACCATTGGCCAAGGGCAGATTGACTATATCGTTTATTAGTTTCTGGATCAATCTCTTTGTTACTTCCTGATTGTAATCCTTTCATATTACTTTGAGTAACTAATCCTGGAATTGTTTTACCATTGGGAAGTTTAAGATTAAATCTAACTTCAGGTTTTTCTTCAGTAACTAACATAGTCTTTTTGCGTTCTTTCCAGTCTCTTTGACGTCTCTCAGCTTCAAAAATATCTGGACAAAAAAAATCAGGAAATTTATAGTGAAATTCTCTTGGAATAGGAATATAAATTTCATTTAGTGGGCGTAATGTTGAACTACCTTTGGATTTAGGTGCGGCATTCCACGAGTTCAGACCTGATTTTTCTTCAACTTCTTTTGTGCGATAAGAATAAAGAGGAAGATAAATTTCGACAATATCCTCTTTTTGCTTATCAGCTTCACTAGTATCTATGAAATGGAAGTATGATTTTAGTAAAAAATCAAAGGGATCATCAATGATGTTCACATCAAATTGGTTAAGAATTAGAGTATCCTTTTTATTGGAATCAAAATGTTGCCAAATTTGAGAATCCCCACGTGTAAATTTATAGTCTTTCTCTCCATCAGACCATGAGAAGTTGGTATCAGTACGCTTAAAGTTTTGAAGATTATTAAGATCAACCAATGGATAGGCTGTCTCTTGGACAATAAATTTTCCAGCATCACGAGTAACGTAATGGTAGATATTTTTATCTTCAGAGAGACCTAATCGGTTATAGTCAACAATCATCCTGTCGTTTTTGATTTGCGATAATTTAAGGGCTAATTCTTCATCAGACTTCTCAAAGTACGGGTCAATTTCTGGTTTGAATCGTTTTAATTGCATAACCTTTTGGTAAGATGGTTTTGAATTCATCCAGGTTTTCAAACCAATACCAATTCGGTCGTTACCCAAAACTGACAGAACATCGTGTGGAGTGTTACCTATATCGACGTTTTCGCCTTTAAAGACCTTAGCATATACTGTTTCTTGAAATTTAGAATCGAGATAAGGAATGGGATCTCCATGTTTTTGTCTAAAAAGATTCGATAAAGCCCCGTATACCTGAAGGAATCGAATATATTCATCTCTTTCTTCTTTAGAATATCTTTCCCAAAGAGACATTAAATCACCGCTTTCAATTGTTTCTACAATTAGCAGTATATCAAAAAAAAGTTAGCTTAGCACTAACTTATTTTGTTCTTAATTGATACTGTAAAATTCAAGTGTTCCTTTTTTCTTAACTAATTTTAGATATTCTTCATCTGATAAGATTGATAGGCTATCTTCATAAGAATCAATGGTAGAAACAGCTTGTTCATAACTATCAACAAACTCTTTAACGTAAGATTGCCCTTCAAATTGTCCATTAATTTTTGTATAGATAATTGCAATTTTCCCGTCGCGATTCAATTGTGATTTTCCGTTGCTTTCATTAAGTGCTTTGGAAATATTGGTTGCAATTCTCTTAATAACAGGTACTACAACACTGTTTCCAGCCTGTTTATAAAGTTGTCCGTTGGAAACGTTTTCTGGAATCTTGAACGATTTAGGATAACCTTGCGCATTAAATGTTTCTTTAGGTGTTAACTTACGGATTTCACCGCTGTCAGTCAAAATAAGTGGAACGTTGTGACCGCCTGTTCCCATATTTGCAGTTAAAGTAGGAACAACCCCATTTTTGTTTTCTCGAACATATTGTCTACGCCACTGATACACTGTATCTTGACTAGTCATTGTTAGTTTTAGATCATCGAAGAATCTTTGTTTTCCTTTCCTATAATAATAGAGTTCGTCTTTCACACCTTCGAAATCGATAATATCTCGAAGAGTTGTTGTTAATTTAATTTCTTCTGGGAATTCAAATAAATCATAGGCTTCTTTGTTGTCAAAGCCAACAATATAGATACGTTCACGGTTTTGTGGAACATTGCCGTAGTTCTTACCGTTTAAAACTTTCCATTTGATAAAGTAATTGTTTTCAGTAAGTGCTTCACGGATAACTTTAAAAGTATTTCCATGATCATGAGAAACCATGTTTTTTACATTTTCTATAAAGATTGCCTTAGGTTTTTTTGCTTCAATGATACGGAGCAATTCAAAGAATAGATCTCCACGATCATCCTCAAAACCTTTTCGATATCCAGCGATACTAAAGGCCTGGCATGGAAAACCACCAACAACAATATCTATGTTGTCATTGCCGTCTTGACCAACAACTTCATCAGCAGGTACAATGTGAATGTCTCTATCATCCAATTTTGTGTCAGGATAGTTTAGAGAATAAGTCTCACGTGCGTATTTGTCAAATTCGTTGGCATACACCACTCTGAACTCGTTGGTTTGCTCAAATCCCAACTCAATTCCACCGACCCCACTAAAAAAAGCAGCAATATTGTACTTATTTTGGGTCTTAGAACTTACAGAATTAGTCATGTGTTGTTCTCCTTTTTAAACTTTTAGACTATAGTATATCACTTATAGGTGTAAATTGCAGCTAGAAAGCATAATTTTTGAAAATTTATTGTAGAATAAAAATAACGATAAATTATGAGGTAATATATGGTGTGTAATACAATTTACAAAACATTCAAAACAAAATTATACGAACAAGAACAAAATGGACAAAAGTTTTATTATTTGGGAGATAACAAGGCAAAAACTTATCAAAAGGATAACGTTGAGATAGGTAGTGAATTGTTAAGGAGTTGTTTTGAATATGCATTTTCAATTGCTAATGAAGATAAGCAAAGAGAATATCGTAGCGGTGGTTTAGCTAAAAGGGATAAATTACAAATTTTTTGGGATGCATTCCGAGGGAAAGTTGCAGAATGTCATGCGAAAGTATTCTATGAGCATAGAGGATGTAGAGTAAGTGATATTGATTTCAATATCTATGATAGAGGGGTTTGGGATCAATATGATTTGATTATAAATGATAAAATTGTATCAATAAAAATCAAGTAAACATTTTTAGTCAATTACTTATGCTAGAAACTGAAGATTGGAAGGATGGTAAATATTCAGGAGATGTATATGATGAAGATTATACTCCTGATTATTTTTATGTTTATAAGAACACGAATTGATGTACCAGAAGAATTAGAAAAAAAGGAGATGATTTAAACAAAAGAAAGTTTGTGGCAAGTTATACAAATGTTAGATATTACAGCTGAGATATCTGGACTACTTCCATTTGTTCATTTTATTGACCAAGTTATCAAATATGAGTATATAATTAGACAAAATGAAATTTTTTTAAAAGCTAGTCTAAAAATCACGTGGTGTTCGTATGGATGCTGATAACTATTATGTGAAAATAAGTGAATTAAATTGGCCTAGTACTCTATATAAGCAAAAAGAAAAACGTCATTGATGGTTTTCTTTTTATCCATGCTTAATTTCATCAGAAAAACACCTCAAGAGTTAGATTTTGTATCTGACTTTTGGGGTATACTTCAAATAATGAGTCCATCATACTGTTGTCTGTACTATTTCCCCTATTTAGATCATATTTTTTGAAATTAATGAGTAGATTTAGTCCTGAAAAACCTTGATATTACGCTATTTTTAACCCAACTGAAACCCATACTTTCCAAACCAGGTTATATAAAATGGTAAATAACTAAAATACTTCCTCCCTATCCAAATATAGATAGGGTTTTTTATTGTTCATCACACGTTCTAAACATTCTATGCTAGATTGAAGATGAAAGGCACAATATTGTCTATCTTCGTCATTTTTAGAATTCAATAATTCGTCGAGATGTCTTTTTAATATGCCAAATGGCTCTTCTTATATTTTTCTTCTTTTTATATTATTCATGAATCAATTATATTATAAAGTACTGTATAATATAATTGATTTAACTATTTGGTAAGAAATATCAACTATTTGGTACAAGTTGATAATACTAAAATAAAAAAATTATCTATAATACACTAAAATACACCTATTCGGTAAAATAGGTGTATTTGATTTTATTTGTAACCAAATTCTTTAAGAGCTTTCTCATAGGCACTGCTACCCTTTAAGTAGTAGTCGTGTTTCATTCCACTAATATCAACAGAAAAGACCCCATCTCTAAACGAATACTCTTCTGTCCTATTTGCAATATCTTGTCCAGTTAACTCAATGGTTTTCTTTTGTTTATCAATCTTAAAGTTATCGGCCTCTCCATGTTCAATGGAACCTTTTTCACCTTTTATAGTGAATGCTAGCTCGTTTCTTTCACTTGATACCCAATAATATTCTCCATCCAAGGACTGTTGATTGCTATTAGAACATGCAATTAATATTACTGCCATTATTGAAAGTAGCAAAACACTTATAAATTTTTTCATATCCTTCGCCTCCTTTTGTAATATTATTTTACCAAAATAATATTACAAAATTGTGTCAATGTCTGTTATAATGGCAATTTCAATAAATGTCTATTATAATAGCAATTATTCATTATTTGAAATATTATTTTTGTATATTATATACGCACCCTAGTTTTTCCATTTTTTAATTTAAAAAAACTTTTTACTTGCGCACTCCTATAAAATGTGATATAATTATCTCAAAGGAATAGTTATGTGCTTTTTTCAAAAGCACATCGTATAAATACAGGAGAATCGTTATATATACTTGTCGCTGAGAAGTATGGAGGAAATCTTAGCTCGAATAGGCTGAGATATGGTAATGTGTGCTCAGGACAATACCTAATTTGAGTTAGGTTTGTTTTTGTGCATTTGTTACCACCCACATACTTTTATCAAGGCAGAATTATAGAACGATTTTTTATTTTTCCTTTAAGTGTATATTTGAATGGTTAATTTCTCTATTTTCTTTGAAATAGAAAGGAACAAAGAAAAATGGAACAAAGAAAACAATTCAAAACAAAACAACTAAAAGATGACTTAATTGCTCTTCTTTCTATTACGTTATTACAAGTGATTGTATTTTACACTTCCACTTGTATCACTGTATCAACTGTAGGTTTGGATACCTCCACATTAGTGTCTATTTTAGGATTAACATCCTATGCACTTTCCAATCGGCGGTTTAACAAAACCAAACCACAAAGTAAAACAAAGGCATCTGGAGTAGTCCTATTACTTCAATATGTCTTGTTAGCAACTCAGATTCTTTTGATGCTTGTTACGACACATTGTGATCCATACAATTCTTGCCTAAAATTACTTCTACAAATGATTTCTACGTTGGACAAGATGTATTGTTACATGTCAACCAGTTTGATAACAAACAAAAAAAGAAAACGGCTACGCAAAAAGTTGCGCAACCGTAACTAACTTAATTTACTCCTGCATGTAGAGAAGTAAACCATTTTGTAGTTTATTGCAGTAAACTACAAAACTATATACACTGATAATTACTTCATTTATGAAGTAATTTTTTTTATACCATTGATATTGTCATTATTAACGATAGAAATAATAACTATACTATAATACTACATTTGGAACACTTTGTCAATAGAATTAAGATATTTTTTTAATCAATAATTTTCCACACTCTTCCTTCAAAAACTCTGCCACTGTCCATTTACTGTCCAATATAATGCAACAATACTGAATGTTGTTATTTTTATTGATCAATGAATCCATTAAGATCAAGATTTCTAATGATAGCAAAACTTAAAGAAGCTTAAATCAAGTCTTGCATATTCATCATAGTAATGACATTCCTTCCAACTTCTGAAATTTACAGTTCATTATACCATTTTTTAAACGCTTGGAAAAGCTTTGGATAGTAATCATGAAAAGCTTCTTTCACTCCGGATGGATTTTTAAGCTTTCACTACAAAATGAAAGAGACCCTTCTTGAGCCTCTCTCAGAAAATAATAAAATGTATTAGGATAAAATCATCGAAGCCACAATTGGACTAATGAACACATACAAAATTCCTGTGATCCCAATTGCCAATCCTGCCATAGCACCGGCCACATGACCATACTTAAATGCCGTCCCTGTTCCTACTGCATGTCCAGTTCCTCCAAGGGCTAAACCAATAGCTACTGGATCTTTTATTTTTAACAGTTTCAATATCGTTGGACCCAAGACACTTGTTAATAATCCAGTTGCTACAACTACCACAAGAGTGATGGTCGTAATTCCTTGCATTTTTTCAGTAATCCCAACTGCCATTGCAGTCGTAACCGATTTTGGAAAGAGCGAAATGGCTAGAAAGTACTTCATTCCAAATGCTTTCGCAATCAAGGCTGTAAAAATCGTATTCACAATAACCGCTACTGTTGAGCCGATCAAAATACTCCGTGCATGATGCTTCATCAAATGGAAACTTTTATAGAGAGGAATCCCCAAGGCGACTGTCGATGGTCCAATCAACTGATTTAACAGGGAACCACCGACATAGTAATCTTTATAAGAAATTCCTGTAATCATTAAGAATAAGATAACGATTACTGTAGCCACTAAAAGTGGCGTTGTTATTGGATGGGGATATCTGCGGAAAATTAACATTCCAATCAAATAAGCCCAAATAGATAAGACAATCCCAAATAAAGGATTACTCGCAAAATTAGCCATGCTTGCGTCCCCCTTCTGGATAATCACCTTCAAAACGATTTTTTATAAAACTAACCACAATTGCAATTAAAGCCACATTGATGACCAAGGCTCCAACTAGAATCAACATGATCGGAAATAGATAAGGAGCAATCACATGGAATTTATCCATGATACCGACCGCAGGGGGAAGAAACAGAATCGTCATGTTGGCTAATAAAAAATTTCCTACCATATTGACGTGGCGCATGCGTAGTAACTTAAACTGCAATAATAAAAATAGGATCAACAGCCCGATCATACTTCCAGGAATTGGTAAGTGCAACCCATCAGAAATGATTTCACCAATTAATGAAATCGTGAATATAATCGTCAGTTGTACATATAATTTCATCTTCATCTCCCTTTTTATGGATCATTTCCAATAAGGATTCGTATCCTCGCTTCTGCTGACTTAGAAGTAAACATCCATTTATCCCTATCAGTTTACTCCTTTTCGGAAAATTTGCAAGCTTTTTTCTAAAAAAATAAAACAAATTACCAAAAATTGAAGCTACTATTTTGATTCATGACATCCATTTTATGATACAATGAAACCAAAAACGGTTAAGTTAACATGAAAGGATCTACATGACTCATTTTCATACCATTGTCATCGGTGGTGGCCCAGCAGGTATGATGGCGACCATTGCCAGCGCATCTTATGGCCAACCTACGCTACTGATCGAAAAAAATAAAAAGCTGGGCAAGAAACTCGCTGGTACCGGAGGAGGCCGCTGTAATGTCACAAACAACGGGACCTTAGACGATTTGATGGCCGGTATCCCTGGAAATGGCCGTTTCCTTTACAGTGTGTTTTCCCAATTTGATAATCATGATATCATCCAATTTTTCACCGATAATGGGGTCAAGCTGAAAGTCGAAGACCATGGTCGGGTCTTTCCTGTTAGTGATCAATCTCGCACCATTATTCAAGCTTTAGAAAATAAGATCCTTGAGCTAGGTGCTAGTATTGCCACCAACTGTGAAGTGGTCTCTGTCACCAAGCCAGAAGACGTCTTCATCGTCAAATCAGCTGAAAACACTTGGACAGCCGATAAGCTGATCGTTACGACTGGAGGCAAATCCTACCCTTCTACCGGCTCTACTGGTTACGGACACGAAATCGCCCGCCACTTCAAACATAGCATTACGGATCTAGAAGCGGCAGAAAGTCCTCTTTTGACAGATTTTCCACACAAGGCCCTCCAAGGGATCTCTCTGACAGATGTGACCCTCAGCTACGGCAAACACATCATCACACACGACCTTCTCTTTACCCATTTTGGACTCTCTGGTCCTGCAGCCCTTCGGATGTCTAGCTTTGTTAAAGGTGGGGAAATCTTATCTCTGGACCTCCTTCCGACTACCTCTTCTCAAGAGTTAAAAGACTTTCTAGAAGAGCATCGAGAAAAGGCCATTAAAAATAGCCTCAAAGCCCTGCTTCCTGAACGATTAGCTGATTTCTTGGCGCAAGGATTCCCTGAAAAAGCCAAGCAACTCACTCCTCCCCAGACAGAAGAGCTCATCCAAAAGATCAAAGAGATGCCTATCCCCGTCACTGGGAAGATGTCTCTAGCCAAATCCTTTGTGACCAAGGGTGGCGTCAGCCTCAAAGAAATCAATCCTAAAACCCTGGAGAGTAAGCTAGTTTCTGGACTCCACTTTGCAGGTGAGGTCCTCGATATCAATGCCCATACAGGCGGTTTTAATATCACATCCGCCCTCTGTACCGGTTGGGTAGCAGGGAGCCCTCATTACTAATAGGAATTTACTAACTTTATTCTTCATCTATTGAAATAAAATTTTTAAAAATTCTTTACAAGTTAGTATTTACTTGATAGAATGGATTGGTATAAAATTTATAAAGGAGATTATTAGAATCATGGATTTTGATTTTAGTGTTAAACTCTTTTCAGAGTTTATTGGAACGGCTTTGCTACTTATCCTCGGAAATGGTGCAGTTGCAAACGTCGAATTAAAAGGAACTAAAGGTCATCAAAGCGGTTGGCTTGTCATTGCGATCGGATATGGGATGGGAGTAATGATTCCAGCCTTGATGTTCGGTAATGTTTCAGGAAACCACATTAACCCTGCCTTTACTCTTGGACTTGCGGTCAGCGGACTCTTCCCATGGGCAAATGTTTTACCATACATCGCTGCTCAACTTCTTGGAGCTATGTTTGGACAATTGGTTGTCGTTGCGACTCACCGTCCATACTACATCCAAACTGAAAATCCTAACAACATCTTAGGAACATTTTCAACGATTTCTAGTTTGGATAAAGGAACTCCTGAATCACGTAAGGCTGCTACCATTAATGGCTTCATCAACGAGTTTGCTGGATCTTTCGTCCTTTTCTTTGGTGCCCTCGGCTTGACGAAACATTTCTTTGGTGCAGAGGTTGCAGGTCTTGCTCAAAAAGCTGCTGCTGAACAAGGAGGCGTCTTTGATGCTACCACATCAGCAGCAAAATTGGCTTTATCACAAGCACACGCTTCAGGTTTAGGAATTGCTCACTTGGCTCTTGGTTTCCTTGTTATGGCTCTTGTTACGTCACTTGGAGGTCCTACTGGACCTGGTTTGAACCCTGCACGTGACTTTGGTCCTCGTTTGGTCCATGCCTTCCTTCCAAAGTCTATCTTGGGAGAACACAAAGGGGATTCTAAATGGTGGTATGCTTGGGTACCAGTTGTAGCCCCAATTCTTGCTGCTATCTTAGCTGTATTATTGTTCAAAGTTATCTATCTTCGTTAATCTATCAAAAAAAACGAACTCGATTTTCCATCGAGTTCGTCTTTTTATTGTTCTTTGGTTAATGAAAAACGGAAATCATTGTATTTGGTGTAGTCAAATTCAGTATTGAGATCCGTTGTGAAAACAATCGGTGTATAGTGTCCTTCTTCTAAGACAAAACCAGGTTCAAATCGGAAGTTTGCTCCACCTAGCCCTGTGATCCCAGGAAGCAAAGCATCAGCCCCATCAAAGCCTTCAACATTCCAATAATAGATATTGCCTGTTGCTTGGACTGCTCTTGCTGTATAGGTCGCTGTCCGAGTCGGTTCGCTATCATTTTTGAAGCTAACCACTGTTGTCACATTTCCATTGGCATCCACTGTCATTTTAATCGCATCTGCTTGTGGGCTAGATCCTACCCAAGTTCCCACCAATTCTGCAGGGACAGTAGCTTGCGTCGTAGTAGACGCATTCTCAGTCTTACCAGAGTCTTTTGAAGTTGTCGCGCTACTGGCTTGAGTCGAAGAGCTAGCTGTATCGTTTGCCTGAGAAGAAGATGCTGCACTCTTTTTGCTATTGCTTTTGGCTTTTTTCTCTACCTTGCTGGTAGATGCTTTTGCTGATGAGGTAGCTGTCTTTTTATCCTTTGCACCACAACCACCGAGAGCTAGACCAAGTGAAGCAGCCACCAGAACAGCGGCACTCCAACGGAAGATTGATTTTTTCATAAGATCACCTCTTTATCTTTCTGACTCCCATTATACTCCAATTGTTACAAAAATCAAGTTTTTTTGTAACAATTGTAATTTTTTTGTAACATATTTTTACATTTAAAATACCAATCGTAATAGGGCGATCAAGACAATTCCAAACAAAACGGTTCCCATAAGGTTTGTAACGAAAGGCTACAAAGAGACTGGGAATGGTCACTACTAGGTCCAACCAGTGAAACTGCGGGAGGCTTCCAATTTTCCCATCTACTAAGCTTGATAAAACCAAGGCAAAGATAATGGAAATAGGCAGGTATTTGAGAAAGCGAGTTACAGGAGCCGGCAGTCCCTTGTATTTGACTAATAGGAAGGGCAAGATCCGAGGAATCCAGGTAACGAGGGCTGAAGCCAGAATGGCCATGAAGATATAATTATTCATGCGCATCACAGACCACCCCCACAAAACAGCCGATCAAGGTCGCAGCTAGCACAGCTAGCGGTTGCGAAACAAAAAAGAGTAAGAGAAAGAAACTCACTGCTACTGCTAACAGCACCGTGAGCATAGTCTTGATCTTTTCTGTCAGTTGCATTCCTTGAAACTGGGCTGCAAAAATCCCAATAAACATAGCCACCAAAGCAAAATCAAGCCCAAAAGCCTTTGGATCAGGTAGGAGAGATCCTAGAGCTGTTCCGATAACCGTCGCACTGATCCAGGCCACATAGCCTACTAGATTGTTCCCATGCATCCAAGGAACTGTAATGGTATCCGTCTTTAACTTCTCACTCAAGTAGACCCCATAACTCTCATCGGTCAGGAGGCTTCCAATCCCAATGGTATGAGCGAGACTAGCATCCTTAAAGTCAGACGAGGTATGCAGACTCATCAACATATTACGGAGATTGATCAAACACACCGTCAAAGCCATATTCAATATCGAAGAATGAGCCGCAATCAGAGAGATCATCGCAAACTGGGCCGCCCCAGCATAGACCAATACACTCATCAAGGCCATCTCCAAAGGAGAAAGATAGGGAGACGCCACCACACCACAAGCCAGGCCAATACTGATATAGCTCAAAGCCGTCGGTAGCGCGTCCCTCACCCCCTGCCAAAAATCTTTTTCCACTCTCTCACTCCTTTCTGAATCATTGACTTCTATTATAACACAAGAAAAAAGGTTGAAAAAGAAGATCTGGTATAGAAAGGATAACCCCTCATTATACTCCTATCTCTCCCCTACTGATTTACTTTTAAATCCGACATCTCTAATGTCATCTTTTCTTCTTGTGTCATGGTCTTGACAATTTGTTTTTGATCACTTGATATTGGCAAGGTCAAAATCGTAGCAGATTGATCCGGCAATGCTCCACTGTCACTAATTTTATAGCCAATCCGTTGATATTGATAAATGAATTGCCCATCATATTTCCAACTCAATGAAAACTCAAAATCCTTATCAATTTGAAATCCACCTTTGTTAATCAATAGAAAAACGGCATATTCTTGTTGATTGGATGAGAAAGTTGCACCCGTATAGTTGATCGATAAGCTTCCTTGATTTCCAAGATCTGGATATTCCTTGGTTAATTTCTTCCCTAGTTCAATTACATTTGATTCTTTCCCTTCATACTGTGGGGGCACTACAAATTGCAAACCTGTCTCATTTTTAACAGATGAGGACTCTTTTGAAGTCTGCTCCGTTTTGCTCGGTGAAGAATCTTTTGATTTCTGTCGAGACTGAGCGCATGCTGTTAATGATAGAAGCGCTACAAACAAAACGATCGTTTTTTTCATCATTTCTACTCCATTTTTCTTATTCATTCAATTCTAGTTACTTTTTTTGATGACTATCTCTTCTACACTATCAAGCCTTAAATTTCCTGTTTTTACTCCTAAAAGAACTGGAACTTTACCAAATTCGAAGACCAATAGAAAAGCCGTAAGAATACCGCCTATCACTAAAAAGATCCCTTCTGTTCCATTGTTGGTGAATAAATACATGGCTAAACAGGCCAGTAAGACAAGATTTAATAGATGGGCATCAAAAATTTGCTTTCTTTCTGGTATCGGCTTGAAAGTCACCCTGTATCTCTTCCTAGCTGTAGGAAATAGATTTTTAACCTTTTTACGAGCCTTTTCTATAGAAAATCGAAAGAGCACAAAAGATATAAGCATGGCAACCACAAATAAGACTATTTTTAGAAAAATTTGCTGACTAATAGCATACTCACTGAACAGCTTTTTTAAGAGACTATAAACCACTCCAACAAATGGCTGGACTATGATAGCTGCTGTCCCCCCTTTTATTTTATTGATGGGTGTGCCTGGAATTTCAACTTTTTTATCTACTTCCATCATCTCAACAGTGATCACTTCCGTTGGCAACCCCCAATAATAGAGCTTAGGCTTCATTGTACTAGCATCTAACAGAAATTTTTTGCCATTGTACTCCACCAGTTGGTGACAGAAAATACTTGTTTCTTTATATTCTAACATCCTATTTATTTCCTACATACTTTCAACATAGCATCCTAGACGATACCAACCCGATCAAATCCAGCTTTTTTCTCCCAATCTTCCAGATGAAGCTTTACTCAGCCAATTCCCCACCTTGTCCGTTGTAGTATTGTTTAAACTCATCATAAGAACGAATTTCATGTTCTTGACCATCTATTGAGTACCGAGCTTCAATTTTTACACCAGGTAAGGTGTCCTGTCCCTTAGGTGCAAACCAATGAAGAAGAGTATCAAACCATTCCTTACTACTTAACAACTGTAATCTAGGTTCAATCCAGTACTTACCACTCAACATTTTCTCTTTGAACTCCGGATAATGTACAAATAAATTGATATCTGTATTTACATTCTTAGCCTGTTTCTGAAATTTAAATCCTGCTTGAAGTTCTAAACCGGTATTCTTATTAATCAACTCTTTTAAATTTGTACAGTATATAATATTTTCCTTAACTGTACTGCCCTCTGGGATAGCATAGTCACTGTAATATTTCTGTTCATCTAACTTGTAATAAACATTTTTCCCATTTCCAATACTACGTTCCATTGCACTACGAGAATCAAAATAGATTAGATCTACAACACTTACTCCACTATTAACATTTATTTGATAATCATAAATAAAGGCTTTTGGTGCTGTCTTACGAATCTCATCTAAAGCATTTACGGTTGTTTCTTTAAGATGATTGTCAATCTCGTAATATCGGAATCCGACATACTCCCATTTTATTCTGTCATCGCTTTTTACATAGTCAAAACCAACCAGATACTTCCCATCAACCAATGTCAGATCCTTACTCAAAACAAATTGATTTTTCTCACCAAATAATTGAACATCCTTGAGATTCCCTTCATGAATGACTTTTGTTGAGCTAGGTCTCGTTTCGATAGGTTTTTTCTTAGTATCTGAAGGTTTAAAATAGAATACTAAACCGACTACAATAATTGCTAGGAAAACCAGTTTTAAACTTAAAATTTTTTTCAATACGTCCACCTACTTTTTCAAAGGCCTCATGCCCATCAGAGATTTTCTTAATTACCATTTCCCACTTCTTGAGATATGATCTCTATCATATCGGGCCATTTATGAAGTTGATAATCAAATTTAAACATAAATATCACTATAAAACTAACCATCAAAAAGAGTGCTGCAATGGTTTCATTTCCGATGACAAACAAAAGAATTGCGGCTACAGTTAGGAGTCTAAAAAGATTGACCAGAAATGTAAAGTAGACCTTCCGTCTCTTTAATGCCTTGATGAACTTCTTGCACTGATCCTCATCCAACTTGGATGTCTCTAATTTCAGGCTCGCATGGTAATATCGAATGATCCACGCAGCTAAGAAGTAGGAGATAACACCTAAAATCGGAATCGTTCCAAGTCGGACCAACTGATTGTCAAATATTCCAGCCTCCGCTAACCCATCCGAAATTTTGTTAATAATAAATAATGTAATAGGGAGCAGTACATAAGACCAGTAGTTAGGAGAAGATGTCTCTTCTAGTAAGATTTTTTCCTCCCAATCAAAATGGTAATTCTTGTTCTCCCATATCCCTAAATTAATTATTGTTTGCATAACAACCTCTTTTTCACTCTCCTTGTATGTTTTCTATTTTATTGTAGAATTGTTTAAACTCATCATAGGAATGAATCTCATGTTCTTGGCCATCTATAGAATATTCTGCTGGTATTGTAACATTTTTAAATAAATTCGTTTTTTGATTCACTAAAAGTTGAAGTATAGGAATGTTCGTATCCACACTAGGTCTATCTACCAAAATCCCTATCATAGAATGATTTTCGGAAAATAAATCTTTAGTATTTGGGTACTTATCAAACATTACAGCATCGGATTCAGGAAATTTTTTGGTTTTATCTAATGAGATTCTACGATCAGCCATTGTTAGCTGCTCATGAATAGGTAAAAATGAAATATAGTTGGTTGAATCATTCACAACTTCTTTTTCCGTTGTATCACCTTGATCAATTACCTTCCCTGATTGTAAATCAATAGATTTAATAATGTCCTTCTTATAATGATCCTTAGGACTTTTTAAGTATATATCCAACAATTCTTTGCCATTACTAATATAGATAACATTGTCAATTCTATCTGGTACATATGATTTGTTGTATTCACGAGTCATTTTAAAAAGATCATAATCCTTAGGAGTTAATTTCTTATTTTTTTATATTGTATATAGTAATACCCTCAATACTCTTTCCCATTCGGAATATTATGTTTCATATCATTAATATCCTTTAGTTTGTGGTATTCTTTAACAATTTTCGTTTTCCCAACAATTGGATAAGATCGTAACACACCCCCATTATTCTTTGTCATATAATAATCGAGTTTATTTTCATAATCCCATTTTGTAATGATAATCTTCCCATTTTCAATAAAATCATAATCGACAATTTTTTCTTTCAAATCAATAAACATATATGGTTTTATATAAGTAGAGATATAAGTCCTATAAGACAAAATCAATAAAAAGCCAACACCAATCATTACAAAGATTAGTTTTTTGACTCTATTCGGTACCTTTACCATTTTCTCGCTCCCTTCCCTCACCAATCTTTCATTCCTTCTATCATACCGAATTTTCTTCTACCTCGCAAATCCGCTACTAGTTGGTGAGATCCCAGCAAAAAAGCCATTGGAATCGCACATCCAATTGGCTCCTTTTTCTTATTCAATTCCTTCAAAGGCTAGGCTTGGTTTGGCATTGAGGTCCCAGCCTGCGAAGTTTTCTTTATTCCACTCGCTGACACTGGCATAGGCGATCATCCCTGCATTGTCCCCGCAGAGGCGCAGAGGCGGAATGATGACCTTGACATCGGTGATCTCAGAAGCCAAGCGTTCACGAAGACCTTGGTTAGCTGCGACCCCACCAGCGACGACTAAGGTTTTGACTGGGTATTTCTCCAAAGCCTTCTTGGTCTTGGCCATGAGAATGTCTAATACGGCTGCCTGAAAGCTTGCAGACAAGTCTTCATTGGAGAGGTTTTCTCCTTTTTGCTGCGCATTATGGTGCAGATTGATAAAGGCCGATTTGAGCCCTGAAAAAGAGAATTCCAGATTGTCTTCCTTGATCATGGCCCGAGGGAAATCGTAGACATCAGATCCTTGGTGGGCCAGCTGATCAATTTCACGTCCTGCTGGATAGGTCAAGCCCATGACGCGCCCGACCTTGTCATAAGCCTCTCCGACAGCGTCATCACGGGTCTCTCCGACGATCTTATAATCACCCGCTTCACTGACGTAGACTAGCTCTGTATGTCCTCCACTCACCAGCAAGGCCAAAAGTGGAAATTCTAAGGGCTCGACGCTTTGAGCAGCCATCAAGTGTCCTGCCATATGATTGACAGGAATCAAAGGGAGTCTATGCGCCCAGGCAAAGGCTTTGGCCGCTGCTAGGCCAACTAAAAGAGCCCCAACCAGGCCTGGACCGTAGGTGACAGCCACAGCTGTGACATCGGCTTCAGTGATGCCAGCTTCTTCCAGGGCTTCTTCAATACAAGCAGTGATGACTTCCACATGGTGACGAGAGGCTACCTCAGGCACCACCCCACCAAAACGCTTGTGACTTTCGATTTGACTGGCAATGACATTGGACAAGAGTTGGTCATCATTTTTCAAGACAGCCACGCTGGTCTCATCGCAAGATGTCTCAAAAGCCAAAATATATCTATCTTTCATTTGGGTTCCTCTTCATGATCACAGCATCCTCTATGGGATCGTGATAGTAGTTTTTCCTCCGTGCAATTTCTTCAAAATGCATTTTTTTGTATAGGCCTTGGGCCGGTTGATTGGACACGCGCACTTCTAAGAAAATCTCTTTTTGGTCCGGCAACTGCGCAAGTAACTGCTGAGCTAAGCCTTGGCCTTGAAAGGCGCGCTTGACCGCAATCTGTAAGACCTCTGCTTCATAGAGAGTCTCTTGAATGGCGACAAATCCAAGGACTTGTCCTTCATCCACAGCTAGGAAATAGAAGATCGATTCCTGCTCTAAATCAGCTTCAATCTGCTCCAACTTCCAGGGACTAGCTTCATAGACATCTTCCAGCACAGCGAGAATAGCAGCCGCATCCTGGACGCTCCCTTTCCTGATTGTTCCTTTCATCATAGGCGTTTGATGTAAGAGGTCGTTGTTTCCGTGTGGTCTTTCAGCCAATTTTCCTCTGCTTCGACCCGTTTGAGATAATGAGGGACGAAATCATGGAGGCTAACAGACGCTTGTTTGAGGCCGAGACATCCGATTTTGACTGCATTTGGCAGGGTTTCAGAGCAAGTAGCACTTGGCAGGCTAGTGGCAATCTGCTCCTTAAAGGGAGTGATTTCTCCGACAAAAGTGACCTGCTCACTTGTTGCTGCACGCTCTAGGACTTCCTCAAATGGAAAATGCCCTTCTGGTGCGACCAGCTGATCTTCTTGGTAAAAACCCGCATAGACATTGTTCCGACGGGCATCCATGACAGGTACTACCAAACCTTCTAGATCATCCGGCACTAGAGCTAAGAGGCTTGAGACCCCGACCAATTCAATCCCTAAAGTATGAGCCAATGTCTTTGCGGTTGCGACTGCAATGCGCAGTCCAGTATAGCTCCCAGGGCCTTTTGCCACCACGATGCGGTCCAAGTCCTTGGGTGTCAAGTCGATTTGTTGCATCAAAAAATCGATGACCGGCATCAAGGTGATACTATGATTCTTTTTAATGGTTAATGTTGTTTCTGCAAGTAGAGTCTCATCTTCTAAAATCGCTACAGAAAGAGCCTTACTCGAGGTATCAAATGCTAATAATTTCATTTCCTACTCCTCTTGAACTGGATTATATTATACTACAAATTCCCTTTAAATCCCAGCGAAACTCTCCCTTAAAGCGCAGGATTTTCATACACCAGACCGCTCAAAAGCTTCTCTATTATAGGTCTTTGCCCCTCTGACTTTTCCAGTCTATCTTTTACTTACAGGCGAATTTATGATATAATGATAATTAATTGTATCGAATCAGGTCCACTAGTTGCGAGTAGAAAACTCTAGTGATTGCACTCCTTCGCAGCTAACAAATGGACCGAAATAATGAAGGAAAATTACTTCATGATTTACAAAGTTTTTTATCAGGAAACAAAAGAACGGAACCCTCGTCGTGAAACAACGCATGCACTTTATCTCGATATTGATGCACCAAATGAACGCGAAGGACGCATCCAAGCTCGTCAATTGGTTGAAGCAAACACAGATTTCAACATTGAGTTTATCACACCACTTTCTGAGCAACACCTTGCTTACGAGAAAGAGTCAGGTGCCTTTGAACTAACGGAGTACTAATCCATGGCCTATACCTTAAAACCTGAAGAAGTTGGTGTATTTGCCATTGGTGGACTTGGAGAAATCGGGAAAAATACCTACGGGATCGAGTACCAAGATGAAATCATCATTGTCGATGCCGGGATCAAATTTCCAGAAGACGACCTCCTTGGGATCGACTATGTGATCCCTGATTACTCTTATATCGTTGACAATATTGATCGTGTCAAAGCGGTCCTCATTACCCACGGACACGAAGACCACATCGGTGGAATTCCTTTCCTTTTGAAGCAAGCCAATGTCCCTATCTATGCTGGACCTTTGGCACTTGCCTTGATCCGTGGAAAATTAGAAGAGCATGGCCTTCTTCGTGATGCAAAACTCTACGAAATCAACCAAAACACTGAGCTTCAATTTAAAAATCTTAAAGCAACCTTCTTCCGTACCACTCACTCGATTCCAGAACCTTTAGGGATTGTGATTCACACCCCTCAAGGAAAGATTGTCTGTACCGGAGACTTCAAATTCGACTTCACACCTGTTGGGGAACCGGCTGACCTCCATCGTATGGCGGCCCTTGGGGAAGAAGGCGTTCTCTGCCTGCTCTCAGACTCAACCAACGCGGAAATTCCAACCTTTACCAACTCTGAAAAAGTGGTTGGCCAATCCATCATGAAAATCATCGAAGGCATCCATGGGCGCATCATCTTTGCTTCCTTTGCCTCGAATATCTTCCGTCTCCAACAGGCAGCTGAGGCCGCTGTCAAGACAGGCCGCAAGATCGTCGTCTTTGGACGCTCCATGGAAAAAGCCATCGTCAATGGAATCGAGCTTGGCTACATCAAGGTCCCTGCTGGAACCATTATTGAGCCAAATGAGATCAAAGACTATGCGGCCAATGAAATCCTGATCATGTGTACAGGGAGCCAAGGAGAGCCAATGGCAGCCCTCTCTCGGATTGCCAACGGAACCCACCGCCAAGTGCAACTCCAACCAGGAGATACCGTTATCTTCTCTTCTAGCCCGATTCCTGGAAATACAACCAGTGTGAACAAATTGATCAATACGATTTCTGAAGCGGGTGTCGATGTCATTCACGGGAAGATCAACAACATCCATACCTCTGGACACGGGGGGCAACAAGAACAAAAACTCATGCTCCGCTTGATCAAACCAAAATATTTCATGCCTGTCCATGGTGAATACCGGATGCAGAAGATCCACGCAGGACTTGCGCGTGATTGCGGAGTAGAAAAAGACAATATCTTCATCATGAGTAATGGTGATGTCCTCGCCCTTACAGCCAACTCTGCTCGTATTGCAGGAAGCTTCAATGCCCAGGACATCTATGTCGATGGAAATCGCATCGGGGAAATCGGAGCTGCTGTTCTCCGTGACCGGAGAGACCTTTCTGAAGACGGTGTCGTACTTGCTGTTGCGACTGTTGACTTCAAATCGAAGATGATTCTGGCAGGACCAGATATCTTGAGCCGTGGTTTCATCTACATGCGTGAATCAGGAGATCTGATCCGTGAAAGCCAACGCATCCTCTTCAATGCCATTCGTATCGCCTTGAAGAACAAAGATGCCAATATCCAAACCGTTAATGGTGCGATTGTCAATGCTCTTCGTCCATTCCTGTACGAAAGCACGGAACGTGAACCCATCATTATTCCAATGATTCTCACACCAGATGACGAAAATTAAAAAAACAACCAGTTGAGACCACTGTTTCAACTGGTTTTATTGTGACTTTTTGAGGATCAAAAAGAGAGTGGGACAGAAATCGGTAATTCGTTAGAATTCGATTTCGTCGTCCCACCTCCGCACAGTTGAGTAGGGCTGTAAAAGCTGATGAAATCAGCGTAGTAGAGCCCACTCAACCACTGCGTCTTGCTCGACAATCCAAAAATAATTGAGAGGCTAGGACTTGTGTCCTAGCCTCTTTGCTCTTGTTTCTTAATAAAGATCTAAATAGTTGTCTACTTCCCATTGAGATACGAAGGTCGCATAGCTTGCCCATTCGATTCGTTTGGCTTCAAGGAAGCTGGTGTAAATATGTTCACCCAAGGCAGCTTTCACCACTTCGTCTTCTGTCAAGGCTTTCAAGGCATTGTGAAGGGTAGAAGGGAGATCTGTGATTCCAGCTGCTCTACGTTCTTCCGGTGTCATCACATAGATATTTTCTTCGATCGGAGCAGGTGCTTCGATTTTATTTTCAATCCCGTGAAGGCCGACTTCAAGCAAGACTGCCAAGGCTACATAAGGATTGGCCATTGGGTCTACGGAACGCAATTCTAAACGAGTTCCCATACCACGTGATGCTGGCACACGTACCAATGGGGAACGGTTGCGACCTGCCCAAGCGATATAAACGGGTGCTTCATATCCTGGCACCAAACGCTTATAAGAGTTAACCGTTGGGTTTGTCACCGCTGTAAAGTTGTAGGCATGCTTGATCAAGCCACCCAAGAAGTGATAAGCTGTTTCTGACAATTGCATGCCCTTTGGATCTTCTGGATCAAAGAAGGCATTGTTGCCATCTTGGTCAAAGAGAGACATATTACAGTGCATACCTGATCCAGCAATTCCAAATTTTGGTTTGGCCATAAAGGTTGCATACAAGCCGTGTTTACGAGCGATGGTCTTCACAACGAGTTTAAAGATTTGGATCTTGTCACAAGCGCGAAGCACTTCGTCATACTTAAAGTCGATTTCATGCTGACCAACGGCTACTTCGTGGTGACTGGCTTCTACTTCAAACCCATCTTGGTCAAGACATTTACGATTTCACGACGAGTATTATCTGCAAGATCTGTTGGAGCCAAGTCAAAATAGCCACCTTTGTCGTTTACTTCCAGAGTTGGATCTCCATTTTCGTCCAACTTAAAGAGGAAGAATTCTGGTTCTGGTCCAAGGTTAAAGGATTTGAAGCCAAGTTCTTCCATATGACGAAGGGCCCGTTTCAAGTTGCCACGTGGGTCTCCTGCAAATGGTTCTCCTTCTGTCGTATAGACATCACAGATCAAGCCAGCTACGCTACCATTTTCATCTCCCCAAGGGAAGACTGTCCATGTATCCAAATCTGGGTAAAGATACATATCTGACTCGTTGATACGGACAAATCCTTCGATAGAAGAACCATCAAACATGGCTTTGTTTGAAAGAACCTTGTCCAGTTGCTCATCGGTAGCTGGAATTTCGACGTTCTTCATGGTTCCCAAAATATCAGAGAACATCAAGCGAATAAAAGTAACATTTTTTTCTTTTACTTCACGGCGAATATCTGCAGCAGTAATTGACATTTTTGTCTCCTTAAAATAGATTACAAGCTTATGAAATGATCAACGAAATTGACCATATGGCGATGGGGAAGATGTGAAGCGACTTTGCTGAATAATGTCACGATGAAGAGCCTTACGGATCTCTTCTTGACTGACAACCTTGGTTTGCTCTTGCTCTTTTTCCGCATATTTCTTCTTAATATCCGCAATATTGAAGCCATCTGAGATATAATCTTTGATCTCAAGCAGGCGGTCCATATCGTCCAACGAATACATGCGGCGATTGCCTTCTGTCCGATCAGGAGAAATCAATCCCTGATCTTCATAATAACGAATCTGGCGAGCTGTCAAGTCGGTCAGCTTCATAACACTTCCAATCGGAAAGACTGCCAGCGAGCGTCGTAATTCCTTTTCCTTCATACCATTCCTCTTTCTATTCTATTATATCGAAAAAAAAATCTATGTCAAGATTAAATGTTACATAATCTTACATAGGTTTTTTGTGTTTCTTGAGAAAATCGCGAATGCGATCCACATCCGAATTGACCAAAATCGCAACGAAAACGCCAATAAAGGTCTCAAATATTCGGGCAAAAACATACAAGAAGGTTTCACCGTTAGGAATCGAGAGGGTAATGATCAGCATTGCCGAAACTCCTCCGATAATTCCTGCTTTGTTATTCATAGCGACATTTGTCATAATGGTTAACATGGTCGCAATGGGTACAAAAATAAGAGTCACCCAATACGCCCCATGAAAGAGCGTTTTTAAAAGGAAGAACAATACGGCATAAAAACCTCCGATACTGTTGCCCATGACACGCGAAGCCCCAAAGTGGACACTCTTATCAAAGTCTTCCCTCAAACTAAAAACAGCTGTCAAGGTCCCGATCTGAAGACCGCGCCAGCCAAATATTCCAAAAATAAGTAGCACAATAAAAACGGCAATCCCTGTTTTAAAGGTTCTCATCCCCAAACGGAATTTGGACCAATCAAATTTGTGTCGTTTAAAGTAATCCATGGTCACCTATCTTTCTATTTCTATTATTCTACCATATTTTCAGAAAGGAGAGAACAGATATCAATAGAAAGAAAAAAGAGAGTGGGACAGAAATCGGTAATTCGTTAGAATTCAATTTCGTCGTCCCACCTCCGCACAGTTGAGTAGGGCTATAAAAGCTGATGAAATCAGCGTAGTAGAGCCCACTCAACCACTGCGTCTTGCTCAACAATCCAAAAATAATTGAGAGGCTAGGACTTTTGTCCCAGCCTCTTTCATTCTATTTAGATTATTTGTCTGTAAGAGCAGCCAATCCTGGAAGTTCTTTACCTTCAAGGAGTTCCATAGAAGCACCACCACCAGTAGAGATCCATGAGAATTTGTCTGCACGTCCAAGGTTGATCGCAGCAGCTGCTGAGTCACCACCACCGATGATTGATTTAACGCCTGGTTGTTTCACGATAGCGTCCATCACACCGATTGTACCAGCTTGGAAGTCAGGGTTTTCAAATACACCCATAGGTCCGTTCCATACAACTGTTTCGCACCAGTCAATTCTTGGTCGAATTTAGCGATTGATTTAGGACCGATATCCAAACCAAGGAATCCTGGGTCAACTGCTTCACCTTCAGTGTCTTTCACTTCAGTGTAGTCAGCAAATGCGTTCGCTTCTTTTGAGTCAACTGGCAAGATCAATTTACCGTTTGATTTTTCAAGAAGAGCTTTCGCCACATCCAATTTGTCTTCTTCTACAAGTGAGTTACCGATTTCGATACCTTGTGCTTTGTAGAATGTGTAAGTCATCCCACCACCGATAAGAACTTTATCAGCTTTTTCAAGCAAGTTTTCGATAACACCGATCTTGTCTGAAACTTTTGAACCACCAAGGATGGCTACGAATGGACGTTCTGGAGCTTCAACTGCTTCTTTGATGTAAGCAATTTCGTTTTCAAGAAGGAAACCAGCAACAGCTTTTTCAACGTTTGCTGAGATACCAACGTTAGATGCGTGTGCACGGTGAGCAGTACCAAATGCATCGTTTACGAAGATACCATCTCCAAGTGATGCCCAGTATTTACCAAGTTCAGGATCGTTTTTAGATTCTTTCTTGCCGTCAACATCTTCGAAACGAGTGTTTTCAACCAAGAGAACTTGTCCATCTTCAAGAGCGTTAACAGCTGCTTCCAATTCAGCACCACGTGTAACACCTGGGATAAATTTAACTTCTTGACCCAATTTAGCAGCCAAGTCAGCAGCTACAGGAGCAAGTGATTTACCTTCTTTATCTGCTTCTTCTTTTACACGTCCAAGGTGAGAGAAGAGGATTGCACGTCCACCTTGTTCAAGGATGTACTTGATAGTTGGAAGAGCTGCAGTGATACGGTTATCGTTAGTGATCACGCCGTCTTTTACAGGAACGTTGAAGTCAACACGAACGAGAACTTTTTTCCCTTTCAAGTCAACGTCTTTAACAGTCAATTTTGCCATTAGATATGACTCCTTCTTTTTTTAATACATGATAATTATATCACAAAAGCTGTAAAAGAGGTAGAAAAATCCAATGCTTTTCCCTTCTAATTCACAGGATCCGAACGACACTTCTAAATACAAGATCAAACCTCTCTGGTGAAAACCAGAGAGGTTTTTTTGAGAGTGACTTTTTAAGTGAACAAAAGAATCTTTTAGAAGACTTACTCTTCTTTCTTCTTACCAGCCAAGAGGAAGCCGCCTAAGGCTGCTAGGAGAACAGCTTCAGCTGCAAAGGAAGCTTCTAGGCTTGCCGTATTTGGCAAGTGTTCCGATTGACTTTCTCTACTTGCATCTTTTGTTTCTTGCTGAACCGTTGGCTGTAAGTTCACTCCTTGGTAGGCACTTAACAACTGATGGATCTCTTGATCGACCATATCCTTGTGTTCTTCCTCCTGATGATCCGCTTGAGTAGAAGTCGTTGGGGCCAACTGATCCACTTGAGAAGGCTCTGTAGGCTTCAATGGATTAGCTGGATCCGGAGTCACTGGGGTAGCTGGTTGAACAGGTTGATTTGGTTGAGCCGGTTGAACTGGCTGATCTGGTTTAGCCGGTTCTTCTGGTTGGATCGGTTGATCTGGTTCTTCCGTTTGTGCTGGCTTATAGACAATCGCATAGTGAGTAAAGTGAGGAGCTGTAAAAATGACCACATCTCCAACTCTCTCAAAGGCCAAGGATTGAGGTGCTTGACCTTCTGGGAAGAAGAGGACTTGCTCCACTTCTTTATCCTTATCCACAGGGATTTTCACAAGTGATGGATGCTGGGTATCGACATCCTGACCGCTTGCATCGACTCCTTCGATATCAAAGATAGTCGCTTCTCGTCCCTTCAGCTCTTCTTTTTCTGCCTGATTGGCTTCAACTTTCGTGACTTTCAGTCCTTTGACAACGGTTGGCTCTAAGTTGGAGAATTGAACTTCGACTCCAGTCGCAGGATCTACAAAGACCGCTGGCTTATCTTCTTTCAAGAGCGCAATCAAGGTCTCTAGACCTGTCTTAGCTGTTTCAAGCGCTTCAGGAGTGAGCTCTGAAGAAGCTAGGAGTTCTTTATTTTTCTCAACCAGTGCCTGCAAAGTCTCACCAGAAGGGTGATTTGGCTTGCTTGCTAATAGAGCAGTCGCTTCTGTTGTCAGAGCAGAGAGAGCTTCTTTTTCTTTTGTTAGATTGGCTTGACCATCCAAGGCTTTCAAGAGAGCGGTCAATTGGTTCAACTGCTCATTGACTTGATCTTGTGTGCTGGTATCATGCTCTTTCAAGACTTTTTCAGAAGCAGCCATTCCAGCCAGCAAGGCTTCTTTGACTTCAGGAGTCGCAAAAGTAAAGTCTACTTTGGCTTTTGCAACTTCAGCTTCAGCCAATTTTTGCTTAAGGTATTCATCGTTGAGAGCTGGTTTTGGATTGACGAGGACATCAAAGCTTGTACTAGCTCCTTTGTAATGGATGGTGATGGTTTGACGGCCTTCCTTAGTCGTATCAAAGCCAGTTACTTCCACACCTTCATCTGTCAAGGCATGCGTTTCGGTCGTTTCATCTTCAAAGACGACTGTAAAGCGTCCACCTTCTTTCTCCAATGCTTCTCCGACAATATATTCCACTTTTGGTTTGTCGGTCAATTCTAGACCAGCAACTGCTTTTTCACCTGCTTCCTCTGCACTGACCACAAAAACAGTGAGAGTCTTATCCAATTTCTGACCAAGGTAAGAAACTTCTAGGTGTTGTTCTCCCAGCTTGCTACTGTCAAATCCATGAATCTCTACACCTGAGTTGGTGAGGTTGACCAGTTGATCTGCTTGGCCATCTTTATAATGAACGCGGAGAGTCGCCCCTTTCAAGGAAAGGGCATCGCCTTCCCGATAGACTTTCTTAGTCAATCCATCTTCAAATTGAAGTCCCGCAATTTCTTTATCATTCTTTGGAACTTCGATCGCCAAAACATTACTGATATCTTTACCAGGAACTTGTGCACGATAGTAAAGAAGGGACGGGGTTGATTCAAAAGCAAGCGGTTTAAAAATGAGATTTCCAGCTTGATCAGCTGTCATGGTCGCAATTGGGCTAGTGGCTTCTTTATCGGCATAAAGAGTCAGAGTAGTGTGAGCTGGAACATCTTTGAAACCGACTTGGACAAAATGATTACCTAAGTTTTGCGCTGCGGCATGTTTCATCGGAATGTTGACCGTTTCAGTATCCAGACTTTCATACATCTTCCAGTTGTAAATCCGGATGGCTTGCCATGGGGTGCCGTTATCTGCTGTAATGACATGGAGACGCCAGTCTTGAGCCTTGATCGGATGATCCAGTGTAATGTCAGATACATGGGCTTTATTGCCACGAACTTCCTTAGCGAGCTTCCATTCACCCGCTTCGTCCTTGTAGTAAAGGTCGAAGTCACGGGTATTCATTTTGCCATCATCGACAGATTCTCCACCAGCACCGGCATGATCCATGACCCAACGAACAATGGTCCGTGGTTGTGTCAAGCGGATATCGACGGTTCCACTCAATTGAGCAGAAGACCATTTATCTGAAAGACTGGTAATGGTCCCATTTAACATGCCTTCAATGCCTTCACTACCATCCGCATCTGGGAAGCTCGAACCGATCACTTTGGCTCCGATGACTACGTTTGGCGCTAGGGCTTTTGGTAGACTGGTATCTGACACGGTCATGCCCCAATCAAAGGCCACGGTTCCCGCATCTGAACGTTGACCATTCTTTCCAACTGCCACAACCTTGAGTTCCTGCGTCTTTCCTTCAGCACTTGCTGAACGGCTAACTTTTGGTAGATAGACGGTTGTCGCAGAAGACCCTGTTAAGAGACGCCAGTTGTCACCATCTTTTTCATAGACTTCATAATAATCAGCATCTGCTACCCCTTTAAAATTGAGGACTGCTTCTGCTTCTTGCGCATTTTGTAGGCGTTTTGCCCGAACGGATACTTCTGCTGGAGTAGCTGGTTTCTCTTGGTTGGACGTAATCGACAATTGGCCGAGATTAAATTTGTAGTCTTTGACATCCGTATCATGGTCAAAGAACATCTTCACAGCATAAATGGTCTTGCCAGCTAAACTTCCCAAATCAAAGGTTTGAGTAGACCAATCCGCACTCGGTGTCAATTCTTTCCATTCGTATTCAGAGTAGTCTTCTTTGGTGGCAACAGCTACCCAGGCAGCAGCTCCGATCCCACCTTTATGACTGACGCTCAATTTTGTCGTTTCTGTCACAGGGATCTTGGTCGAATAGAGCATGACATTTTGACTGCTATTGGCTTTTAAATCTCCTTCAAAGGCTAGAGAATTTCCTCCATTGTAGGCTTGATCAAATCATAACGACCTTTCAATGGCACACTATCCTCACTATGCTCTACCCACCAACGCCAGGTTGGAAGGTAGCCAGAAACAGAACGGTAGTTCCATTCCCCTTCTTTAGAAATCTTGCCATCGACAAACCAGTGTTTTCCGTGACCAGTATTGAAGGAAGTATTGAAATCTTCACTAGTGATTGGGGTTTTGTCCACAACCAAATTAGACATTCCGTACCAAGATTGGTCTGCTGGTTTTCCTTTAGTCGGATCTCCTTGGAAACCTGTCCAGAATAGATCTTCATGAGTATGGTAACCTTCTCCAGTCTTTCCTAGACCTGTAATGGTATCTGGCGCATAAAGACCAAGAGATAGACGCAACTTGCCATGTTCATCTAAAATGGCATTCCAGTCTACATTAGTCTTATAAGAGCCTCCTTTTTGGAGCTCAAGTCCAGCTAGAACATCATAAGGATTCCGATGAATCCATTTGGCTGTACTGATGGAATAATCCACTTTCTGATTTGCCCCAGTTAAAGTTAGCAAAGAAGGTATCCACTGGATTTTCCCCATTTTCTGGCTGCATGAAATTGTAGTTGTATTCTCCCAGCGCATTCTCATGGTAACGGCCATATTCATAGGTCATAGCATCATACCAGGAATACTTAATCGGATAGTTCAGACTCTTCGCATATTCCTTGGTATAAAGAAGAAAATCTCTCAATTTTGGACCCAATGGTTCTACAAGATTTCCGGTCGTTTCTTGGTTGATAAAGTAACCATCAAAGCCATAGTACTTGGCAAGTTCGACTAATTTACGGGCGATCGGGAAGGTTTTAGAGCCTTCACTATCTTCTTTCAAGGTTTCTGCAAAACGTTCTTGATCCTTGATGCTGCTAGACCAGTTATAAAAGATTGTCCCATAAATAGGAACCCCATTTCGGTGGGCAGCATCGATCACATCTGCTGATGGGACCAGCCCTTCCCAAAAGACCATAGAATCCAAATATTGCCAGTAATCAAAAGCATAGGCCTTAAACTCTTCCCCGCCGACAGACGCATGATCCTTGGCTTTGGAGTTCATGTTTGACAGCGCTTGGATCTTCGCTTCAGGGTTGGCTTGTTCATTAATTTGTTTTCCTTGGAAACGACTCGCAAGTGGAACGCTTGCTCTGTTCATATCGTCATCCACTCGTTTTCCTGGTTCCCACTTCAAGAGATCGTCCCAGGTATCGAACTTAACTTCTTTGGGTCTTAATTGTTTCTTCATTGGTTGGTAGATCAGCCACTTTTTCTGCAGCAGCTTTCGGTTTTTCAGTCTCTGAAACAGCTGGATGATCTGTAGTTGTCGAGCTAGCTTCTGTACTTGTAGGACTAGCCTCTGGAGTGACCGCTTCTGCGGCTGGTTTTGTAGGATCAGCTGTAGGAAGTGCCGCATCTGCAGTATAGACACCAGCTTCTCTCACTAAATGATTGACGTCTTCGGTCGCTACTGAAGAGGTTTCTAAGGGTTGTTCACTAGTAGAAACCGTCTCATCTGCAGAGACAGCGCCTGTTCCTAAAAATGCTAACCCAATCAATGCGGAGCATACTCCCACACTGAATTTTCGTATACTAAATCGTTCTTTCTTTTCAAATAGATGACCTTTCATCTTGACCTCCTTGTATGGTTTTTTTCTTTTTCTTGAGCGATTTCCATTGGCTCCTTCCTCCACGATCTGTAATCGCTTTCATTTTCTTGTATTAGAAATCTCCAATCAAGGATAGGATACCCTAATCTATTTAGCACTGTCAATCAATTTTAGCAATTCCTATAATATGATGAGAAAGCCCTAAAAAAAGTACAAAAAAAGAGGAGGTTTCCCCTCCTCTCATCATACGCATGAATTATTTAGCAATTTTTGCGAAGTATTCAAGAGTACGAACAAGTTGTGCAGTGTAAGACATTTCGTTGTCATACCATGAAACAACTTTAACCAATTGTTTACCGTCAACGTCAAGAACTTTAGTTTGAGTTGCGTCAAACAATGATCCGTAAGACATACCTACAACGTCTGAAGAAACGATTGGATCTTCAGTGTAACCGTATGATTCGTTAGCTACTGCTTTCATAGCTGCATTTACTTCATCAACAGTAACGTTCTTTTCAAGAACAACTACCAATTCAGTAACTGATCCAGTTGGAGTAGGAACGCGTTGTGCAGCTCCGTCCAATTTACCGTTCAATTCAGGGATAACCAAACCGATTGCTTTAGCAGCACCAGTTGAGTTAGGAACGATGTTAGCAGCACCAGCGCGTGCACGACGAAGGTCACCTTTACGGTGTGGACCGTCAAGGATCATTTGGTCACCAGTGTAAGCGTGGATAGTAGTCATCAATCCTTCAACAACACCGAAGTTATCTTGAAGAGCTTTAGCCATTGGAGCCAAGCAGTTTGTAGTACATGAAGCACCTGAGATAACTGTTTCAGTACCATCAAGAATATCGTGGTTAGTGTTAAATACGACTGTTTTAACATCTGATCCACCAGGAGCAGTGATAACAACTTTCTTAGCACCACCAGCATGCAAGTGTTTTTCTGCAGCTGCTTTAGTAGCAAAGAAACCAGTTGCTTCAAGAACGATTTCTACACCGTCGTTAGCCCAGTCGATTTGTTCTGGATCGCGTTCAGCAGAAACTTTAACGAATTTACCGTTAACTTCGAATCCACCTTCTTTAACTTCCACAGTACCGTCGAAACGACCTTGAGTTGTATCGTATTTCAACAAGTGTGCAAGCATAACTGGATCTGTAAGGTCGTTGATGCGTGTAACTTCAACACCTTCTACGTTTGGATACGACGGAAAGCAAGACGTCCGATACGACCGAAACCGTTAATACCAACTTTAACTACCATTCGTGATTTCCTCCTTATGAAAATCAAAAAATTTTTTGTGAAAAGAGTAACTTGACACAGCGCCAAACATCTTTTAACAGTCTCTATTATATACTTTATTGCATTAAAAAGCAACTATTTCCCCACGAAAAGCAAGATTTATCATAGATCACTACCTCTTTTATTAAAGTTTTTCACAAAGTCTTGATCGATAGGAAAAGCGCTATTTTACTTGTACTCACTTTTGGAACAAAGAAAAACTCTTCCCAAAGTGGGAAGAGTTTTTAAGCATTGGTAAATTAAGCTTCACCTTTAGCTTTTTTAATGATTTCTTCTTGTACTGATTTTGGTACATCTTCGTAGTGGTCAAATACCATCATGAAGGTACCACGTCCTTGAGTTGCAGAACGAAGGACAGTAGCGTAACCGAACATTTCAGCAAGTGGCACATAAGCACGAACGATTTGGCTTGCACCGTGTGCTTCCATACCATCTACACGTCCACGACGAGCAGTTACGTGACCCATAACATCCCCAAGGTTTTCTTCAGGAACTGTGATGGTTACAAGCATCATTGGTTCAAGGATAGCTGGTTGTGCAGTCTTAGCAGCTTCTTTAAGCGCAAGAGATGCAGCGATCTTGAAGGCAGTTTCAGATGAGTCGACATCGTGGTATGAACCATCGTAAAGCTTAGCTTTCACGTCAACCATTGGGTAACCAGCAAGAACACCGTTCGCCATAGATTCTTGAAGTCCTTTTTCTACTGCAGGGATGAATTCACGTGGAACCACACCACCGACGATAGCATTTTTCGAACTCGAATCCTTTACCTTCTTCGTTTGGAGTAAATTCGATCCAAACATCACCAAACTGACCTTTACCACCAGATTGACGTTTGAAGAATCCACGTGCTTGTGTAGAAGCGCGGAATGTTTCACGGTAAGATACTTGAGGAGCACCAACGTTAGCTTCAACCTTGAATTCACGTTTCATACGGTCAACAAGGACATCCAAGTGCAACTCACCCATACCAGAGATAACTGTTTCACCAGTTTCAGGGTTTGTTTCAACGCGGAATGTTGGATCTTCTTCAGCCAATTTTTGAAGGGCGATACCCATCTTGTCTTGGTCTGCTTTAGATTTAGGCTCAACCATCAATTGGATAACTGGTTCTGGAACTTCGATTGATTCAAGGATGATTTTTGCTTTTTCATCTGTCAATGAGTCACCAGTTGTAGTATCTTTCAAACCAACGGCAGCAGCGATATCTCCAGAGTAAACTGTTTCGATTTCTTTACGTGTGTTGGCGTGCATTTGAAGGATACGTCCGATACGTTCACGTTTACCTTTAGAAGTGTTCAATACGTATGAACCTGAGTTCAAGACACCTGAGTAAACACGGAAGAATGTCAAACGACCTACGAATGGGTCAGTCATGATCTTGAAGGCAAGAGCTGCAAATGGCTCTTCATCAGATGCTGGACGTTCTTCTTCTTCGTCTGTATCTGGGTTTACACCCTTGATTGCAGGGATATCAAGTGGGCTTGGAAGGTAGTCAAGGACCGCATCCAACATCAATTGAACCCCTTTGTTCTTGAAGGCAGAACCACAAAGTACTGGGTAGAACTCAACGTTGATTGTAGCTTTACGGATACCAGCTTTCAATTCTTCGTTAGTGATTTCTTCCCCTTCAAGGTATTTCATCATCAAGTCTTCATCAGTTTCAGCAACTGCTTCAACCAATTTTTCACGGTATTCTTGAGCTTGTTCAAGGTATTCAGCTGGAATATCTTCTTCAAGGATATCTGTACCAAGGTCGTTAGTATAGATTTCAGCTTTCATCTTGATCAAGTCAATGATTCCGCGGAAGTCATCTTCAGCACCGATTGGCAATTGAATTGGATGAGCGTTTGCTTGAAGACGGTCATGAAGTGTGCTTACTGAGTAAAGGAAGTCAGCACCGATTTTATCCATCTTGTTAGCGAATACGATACGAGGAACTCCGTATTCAGTTGCTTGACGCCAAACTGTTTCAGTTTGAGGTTCAACACCTGATTGTGAGTCAAGAACGGTTACAGCACCGTCCAAAACGCGGAGTGAACGTTGAACTTCGATAGTGAAGTCCACGTGTCCTGGTGTGTCGATGATGTTTACACGAGTGTCTTTCCATTGAGCTGTTGTAGCGGCAGATGTGATAGTGATACCACGTTCTTGCTCTTGCTCCATCCAGTCCATTTGTGACGCACCTTCGTGAGTTTCACCGATTTTGTGAATCTTACCAGTGTAGTAAAGGATACGCTCAGTTGTAGTTGTTTTACCAGCATCGACGTGAGCCATGATACCGATATTACGAGTTTTTTCAAGTGAAAATTCGCGTGCCATGAGGTTTGTTTCTCCTATATTTTTTATTTCTATATTCTATTATAACATGATTTAATAAAAACGGATAGGCAGGACCTACCCGTTCTCATTGTTTTCATGATTTGTTGGTTTCAACTCGTTGCTGAGTTGAATAGAAGCTGAAACTATCTGTTTAGCTAATTTGAACCCGAGCGAGGCCCGGTGCAAAAAAGATAAACTGCTTTGTGTTCACGGAACACTGCATCAGTTTCCTATTTTTGCCTTAGGCCTTTGCCGCTCTTGGTATCATAATTGAACCCGGGCTAAAAGCTTGGAAAATAGATAAGCTTTCCTAGAATCTTTGATTCTGCGTCAAGCTTCCTAATTTTCAGTCGCTTTTTTAACGCCCTTAGTATCTTATTCTTACCAACGGAAGTGTGCGAATGCACGGTTAGCTTCAGCCATACGGTGAGTATCTTCACGTTTCTTAACAGCTGCACCAGTGTTGTTCGCTGCATCCAAAATTTCTTTTGCAAGACGATCAACCATTGTGTGTTCACCACGTTGACGAGCGATTGTTACCAACCAACGAAGTCCAAGTGTTGTACGACGTTCTGGACGAACTTCAACTGGGACTTGGTAGTTAGAACCACCGACACGGCGAGCACGTACTTCAAGTACAGGCATGATGTTTCCATAGCTGTTTCGAATACTTCAAGAGCGTCGTTTCCAGTAGCTTCTTTAATTTGTTCGAAAGCTCCGTAAACGATTGAAGCAGCTGTACCACGTTTACCATCAAGCATAACGCGGTTGATAAGACGAGTAACTAATTGTGAATTGTAAAGCGGATCTGGCAATACATCGCGTTTAGGCGCACGGTTTTTACGACTCATTTTTCTTTATCCCCTTTCCTTATGCTTTTGGTTTTTTAGTACCGTATTTAGAACGGCCTTGTTTACGATCGTTTACACCTGCAGTATCAAGTGCTCCACGGACGATATGGTAACGTACCCCTGGAAGGTCTTTTACACGTCCACCACGAAGAAGAACCACGCTGTGTTCTTGCAAGTTGTGTCCGATACCTGGGATATAAGCAGTTACTTCGATCAAGTTGCTCAAACGTACACGGGCAAATTTACGAAGGGCAGAGTTAGGTTTTTTAGGTGTCATTGTTCCAACACGAGTTGCAACACCACGTTTTTGTGGTGAAGAAACGTTTGTTTGAACTTTTTTATGACTGTTGTAACCAACGTTCAAAGCTGGTGATTTAGATTTTTCTACTTTTGATTTACGCGGTTTGCGAACCAATTGGTTAATTGTAGGCATCTACATTCTCCTGTGAAATTTTTTATTTTTGGTGATGGTACACTTGGTGACAGCTACCATCTGTGTGTACTTTTGCAACATTTGTCAGCACGTCCCTGTACACTCTTGAGAGACCAAAAGTAAAAAGTACCGTCTATTATTATAACATGACGGCACTTTGATTGCAAGATGTTTTTTTATTTTTTAAAGAAGTCGAAAAAGTTCATTATTGACCAGCTTCAGCAGGTTCTTCTGCCCCTGCATCTGCGGCCGGAGCATACTGCTGTTGCTGTTGTGGTTGAACTGTCGCATTGGCTCCAGCTACTCCAGCATTGGCATTGGCATTAGTATTTGCGTTCGCGTTCGTGTTGGCATTAGCGTCTGTTTGAGTCTGCTGTGTTGCCGCTGTGTCGCTCTCATAGGTCAGTCCATAATAGTTAGCGATGTATTGGATACGGGCCTCAAGCGATTGCTTTTGAGTCGCATCTTTGACTTTCTTCACAGCAGCTTGGGCAGCGTTCACAGAATCTTGACTTGGAGTTGTTTCCATTTGAACGACTGCTTTTTCAGCAGCTTCTGTATTTTTCTTTTCTTCCTTCTTTTCTTTTTCTTCCTTTGTTTCCTTTTTCACTGGAAGGGAACCTGTTTTTTTAGCAGGTTGAATTTCTGTCGTTACCTGGGCAGCTGTATTCTTTTTAACGGTATACAAACCAGCTACCAAAATAAAGGATAGAGACAGAACTGTCACCAAGCGAATCCACAAAGGACTATTATCAAATCGATCTAAAATTCTTTTCACTTTTTGATCCTCCTTTGTTGCTCTTAATCAAAGATATTCCCAACTTCGACACTCAATTTATTTTCTTTTACATCGATGTTGGTCACGCGCAATAAGGATTTGTGTTCAAAGAATTCACGGTCGGTTGCAGCATTATCCGCAAAGACAGCTACCCCTGCTAATTCAGAATCGAATTCAGCCAAGAGACTGACCATCCCGTTAATCGTTCCGCCACCTTTAAGGAAGTCATCGACAATCAAGACCCTGCTTCCTGCTTTTAGGCTCCGTTTTGAAAGGAACATTTTCTCAATGCGATCCCCACTTGAGCCTGAAACATAGTTGACACTAACGGTTGACCCTTCTGTGATTTTCAAATCACGACGGACAATGACAAATGGAACATTCAAGACATTGGCCACTGCATTCGCTAAAGGAACTCCCTTGGTCGCTACGGTCATGACAGCATCAATTTTCTTATCTCGAAAGGCTTTGGCAATGATGCGGCCGATCCGATTCAAAATCTTTGGATTGCTCAAAAGATCAGACAGGTAAATGTAGCCACCAGGAAGGATACGATCACTTTCAGACAGTTGCTTGCAAAGATCTTCGACGATTTCTTTGGATTCTTGATCTGAGATAGACGGTGTAAAGATAACACCTCCACCAGCTCCTGTAATGGTCTCAATATTTCCGATTTCCATCTCTTCAAACGCACGCTTAATGATCACGATATCTTCTGAGATGGAAGACTTGGCAGACTCATACTTTTTCCGCAAACGTATTGAGGCTAGTCAATTCATAGGGATGGTTGATCAAGTAATTAGAAATTACGACCATCCGTTCACTTCTTCTTAATTTCATTTTTCTCACCATGTAGTTTTTTTCTATCATTATACTATAGAAGCGAAAAACGAACATTCTGATTTACAGAAGGCCGTTTTTTCCTGATTATTTTATTTTTGGCAGAACCATTCCCGTATTTATCCCTGTTTTTACTAGTCGAGATTCGGTTTATAGAAGGAACGATTTTCCATAGCAAAGATTTTATTGGTCATTTCGCCAGGACCAATTAAGCCAAGTGCTGTTGTCATCATCATCATTTCCGCATCCAAATTATCGATCATATGAATAATCTCTGCTTCCATGATCTTTGGACGAACAGGACTACCGTATTCGAGCAAGCCATGGTGACTCAAGATCACATGGCGAAGGACGATGACTTCTTCTTTTTGGTCATCAATCTTCAAGTCTTGCAAGACCTTGGTGATTTCTTCATCGATCAGTGCAATGTGGCCGATGAGGTTGCCCCGAACAGTGTATTCTGTATTTTCAGGCCCCGTCAACTCGATCACCTTGGCCAAATCGTGTAACATAATCCCTGCAAAGAGCAAGCTCTTATTCAACTGAGGATAGATATCGCCGATACTATCTGCCAAGCGGACCATGGTTGCCGTATGATAAGCAAGGCCTGCTTCAAAGGCATGGTGGTTGGTCTTAGCAGCTGGATAACTATAAAACTCTTTCTCATATTTCCCATAGAGGGCACGGACAATCCGTTGCCAGACTGGATTTTCAATTTTGAAAATCATGTTTGACAGGTATTCATGCAATTCCTTGGGATCTACTGGTGGTTTTTCCTTAAAGTCTGCTGGATTGTTGGGCTCTCCTGCTTGGGGCAAGCGCATGTTTAATTGGTTGACTTGCGGAGTATTATTGTAAACTTCTCGACGTCCAGACATATGGACCACGCGCCCAGCCATAAAACTCTCTACATTGTGAGGTTGGGCATCCCATAGTTTACCTTCGATTGTACCGGTCTCATCCTGGAAGACAAAGGCGAGGTAGTTTTTCCCGGCCCGCGTTTGACGCACTTCTGCTGACTTGATCAAATAGAATCCTTCGAACAATTCATCTTTTTTCATTTGGTTAATTTTGACCATCATCTTCTCCATCTTCTATATATACATCTAGTCCCAGCAGGTCCTCATCGCTTTCGATTTGGCGGAGTGTCCGCTCGATGGCACTGGTCCGTCTGGTTAGCAAATCATCAATATTATTGGAAGCATTCTTTAAATGGCGCTGAGTCTTGGCCAGAATCCCTCCAAACTTATGGAATTCTGATTTGACCGATCCCAACACCTTGCTAATGTCATCTGCACTCTTTTGGATGTTGAGCGTTTTAAAGCCAACAGACAAGGAGTTCAAGAGGGCTGATAAGGTACTTGGCCCAGCCACTAAATTTGTTCGTCCCGACGCAAGCGATCGAAGAATTCTGGATTGCGAACCACTTCGGAATAGAGGCCTTCAGTTGGCAAAAAGAGAATTCCGAAATTCGTTGTCGCTGGTGGAAAGAGGTATTTTTGTTGGATATCCTTAGCAAAACGCTTGATACTAGCAAGAAGGGCCTTGCGGTAACGCTCGATCTCCTCTTTCTCTCCTGATTCATAAGCTTCTTCCAGACGATAGTAGTCTTCCAGTGGGAATTTAGAGTCAATCGGCAGATAGACTGGCTCCTCTCCTTGTCCTGGAAGCTTAATAGCATACTCCACGCGCTCACTGGATTGGGGAACGGTGACAAACTCCCGCTCATACTGGGCTGGGGTCAAGATATCTTCAATGATTTGCCCCAGCTGCAATTCGCCCATAATCCCACGCGTCTTGGTATTGGAGAGAACTTTATTAAGGGTTCCGACATCCCGCGCCACCGTCTGCATTTCTCCCAGCCCTTTGTTGACCGACTCCAATTGTTTTGAAACCGTCTCAAAGGAGGTCTGCAAGCGGTGCTGCAAGGTTTTCTCCAATTTTTCTTCTACCGTTTGACGCATCTGTTCTAGCCGCACTTCATTGGACTCTTGGATCTGGCGCATGCGCTCATCTGTTTTGTCCCGATTTTTAGTAAAGTGCTCATTCATCTCAGCGCGCAGAGCCGTCGTCTGCTGGTGGATCTCCACTCGCATCTCGGTCAAGCGATCTGTCAGAGCGATCTCTAACTGCTGATTGGCAATCTGGCTTGCTTGTCTTTCTTTCAAAACGATAGTCCAACTGGTCTGTCAAATGATCCTCATGGTCTTCCAGCATCTCTCGTAAAGCCGGTCTTGTGTCGTCTGACCGTTGCAAGAAATAGATGAGGAGGCCCAGATTGAGTAGGCCAATCAGAAGCAGAATGATATTCATATTAACCTCTGTCTTTACTATAAACAATGACAAGATAGCCACGATCAAGACTCACTTGAATCGGTTGATCCAAAAATTCATTGGAGCCATACATGGCCTTCAAAAAATAATTCTCCTGATGGAGCGGATACTTGGCCCCTGTGATCTCTAAGTGGCCTTGTCCGACAGGCATAAAACCAACATAGGACATGGCTGGATCTGGCTGAATCTCATGGAAACCGGCTGATCTGTAGATCAAGCGATTTTGTCCGTCGACTAATTGGATTTGCTCCATGTAGGGAGCTAGGTCTGGATCGGTCGGCAAAAAGATATTGGACAAAAAGTGATCCAAGCGACCACCAAAGGCACCGTAAACAGTGACCGCAGCCTCTGGATAGGCTTCAAAGACTGCTTTCAAGGCCAATTCCAAATCCGTATCGTTCTTTTCAGGGACGGATTGAACAACTTGCTTGGCTTGGGTTTGGATCTTGCGCAAATCGGTCTCAGAGACGGAATCGAAATCCCCCACAGCTATATCTAAAGGCAGACCTTGTTCCAGTAGCTTCAAACAGCCACCATCAACGCCTACATAAGCGTCATGATCTTTTGGCAAGAGCGTGCTGTCACCTCCTGCCAGTATTGCGATGTTACCCATTTACAGCATCTCGGAGCGTTTGAACACGCTCATTGACATCTCCATTAAAGACATAAGAGCCTGCTACAAAGACATTGGCCCCGGCTTCTTTTGCTTGGGAAATAGTTTGGCCATCAATTCCTCCATCGACTTCGATATCAAAGTCGAAGCCTTTTTCTTCACGAAGAGCGGCTAATTCGCGCACCTTGTCCATGGTTTCCGGCAAGAAGGCTTGGCCACCGAATCCTGGATTAACGGTCATAACCAAGACTTGATCCACCAAGTTCAAGACATGTTTGATACTGTCTACAGGAGTCCCTGGGTTGATCACGACACTAGCCTTCACACCCGCTTGACGGATCTTTTGAAGGGCTCCGTGAATATGGGGAGTAGCTTCCACATGAATGCTGATGATGTCAGCACCTGCACGGGCAAATTCTTCGATATGGTGTTCGGGATTGGTGACCATCAAGTGGCAATCAAAGACCAACTTGCTATGTGGACGCATGCTCTCTACGACACCCGCTCCAAAGCTGATATTGGGCACAAAATGGCCATCCATGACATCGATATGGGCATAGTCAGCTCCTGCTGCTTCTAAGCGTTTCAATTCACTTTCAAAATTGGCATAATCGGCACTCAAAATTGAGGGTGCAATTTTCATTGTTTTCATCGTTGTTGTGTCTCCTATTTCGGCATTTTTTTCGAAACTTTTTTATAGGTTTCGCGACGGTTTTCAATCTCACTTAGAAATTGCAAGTAATCCTCATAACGGAAAGGTGCAATTTCCTCTCTTTCAACGGCTGGTTTCACCGCACAAGCTGGCTCATGCGTGTGGGTACAGGTACGAAATTTACAAGAGTGGCTCACATCGGCGATCTCCGGGAAGGCTTGATTTAAGTCTTCACTGGTCGTCACTTCATAATCAAGGGAGGAGAAGCCCGGCGTATCTGCGATCTTTCCTCCATTTAAATGGTAAAAGCTGACAGCTCGGGTCGTGTGTCGACCGCGCCCCAGACTATCTGAAATCTCACCCGTTTCAAGCTCCAAATCCGGAGCGATTTTATTGAGCAAGGTCGATTTTCCTACACCGGTCTGTCCCATAAAGACCGTGGTTTGATTGGTCAAAAGGGGCAAGAGTTCCTCAATCGACAAGACAAAGTCGTAGCCAATAGCCTGATAGATTCCTTGGTAGTAGTGGATGTCTTCCATATCTTCTAACAAGTCCAGTTTTGAAATATAGACAATGGGATGAATCCCCTTGTGCTCCAAAAGAACCAGAAAACGGTCTAAAAGATTGGCATTGAAATCCGGCTCCTTCGCTGACATGATCACTACTGCCTGATCAATATTGACAATAGGAGGACGCACGAGGCTATTTTTTCGAGGCGCAATGCTCAAAATGTAGCCTTCTGAATTCTCTTCGGCAGAGAATTCTACCTGATCCCCCACATAAGGAGTCTGTCCTTTTTTTCTAAAATTTCCACGAGCCCGTGTCTGGTAAATGTGACCGTCTGACTCCACGTAGTAAAAGCCAGCCAAGGCCTTGACGATTGTTCCTTGCAAATCGCACTCCTTTGAGATTAATACTCCTATTATACCAAAAAATGAGAAATAAGGCTGGATTGCTCAATAAGAAAAATCTGGAACTAGTTTCAGTAAAATTTTTAGGGATAATAAAGATAGGGGTATTGTAACCGCTTCCCAATTTAGGTATAATAAATGTGAAAAAACATTCATAAATAAGTTGCTTGTGGGAAGCTCGAAACAAGAACGCAGAAAGGAAGTGACATCAAGAAGCGCCTTGTTTCAACGATTACTTGCTGTACAAAGAAAGCTGTTTCTTTGTTCTACGTTTTTAGATGGAGGTTCTTTATGAGTCTTTCTTTTCTTTCTAAAGAGAATCCCTTGATTGCTAATATCAAAAAGGGAAAATTTCTGACACCATGGTTTTTGGCTCCGTTTATTCTGTATTACATCACAGAGTACATGTCCCCTGTTAGCACGGCATCGACTAGCTTTTTTCTCAATAAGCAACACTGGATCCCAGACTGGTGGAACATCCTTGACCTTTGGTCCTTCCTCTATACCATCATCGCCTTCTTCCTTTGGGTTCGCTTGATTGAAAAGCGGCCTATTCGAACCATGGGATTTTCCAAAGGAAATGGGCTTTCTGAATTCGCCAAAGGTTGCCTTGTGGGAGGCATCATGATCACCACAGTCTTGATCGTCTTTTTAGTTACTGGAAATGCCACATTCCATCGCATTCAATTTAGTATGCCATTTCTTGTATCTTGGATTTTGGTCTTGATCGGCTATATTTTCCAAACTGCGGCAGAAGAAATTTATATCCGTGGTTGGTTGATTCCAACTATCTCCTACCATACCAATGCCCTTCTAGCTATCCTGATCTCAGCTACTATGTTCTCCTACTTCCATATGAATAACAACGGAGCTTCTTGGTTCTCTACTGTTCATCTCTTCTTCTTTGGGGTCTTTACAGCAGTCTATGCCCTGAAACGCGGGAATATTTGGGGACCTTGTGGCTTCCACTTTGCCTGGAATTTCCTGATGGGAAATGTCTATGGTTTTCACGTCAGTGGCTTTGACAGCGAATCATCCTTGATGTACTTCACAACTTCAAATCACACTTTGATCACTGGTGGTGAATTTGGTCCTGAAGGGGGCATCCCGGGATTAGTGGTCTGCATCTTAGCTCTTTTATGGGCCATCTTTATCCTCAAAGATACCTCCAAGGAGCAAGAGAGCCTATATCCTGCAGCATTGAAATGATCTATGGATAAAAGGAACAGGAGCCATCCCTACCGCTCCCTGTTCCTTTTTTTCCTTGGCATTTTTCCTAAAAAGTGTATAATAGAACTATGCGGAGGTGGTGGAACGGCAGACACGCATGCTTCAGGCGCATGTGCCCTTCGGGCGTGAGGGTTCAAACCTTTCTCCGCATCTTGGAAAGGTGGCCCAGCTCGGTACGGCACCGGACTCGAAATCCGGCAAGTGGATTTTTATTCACGCGCGGGTTCAAATCCCGTCCTTTCCTTACGATACAAATAAGCCATAGGTTATAACCTATGGCTTTTCTTTTATTTTATTCCTGCTTCTAGAAGGCCATCTGCTAGGCGAGCGAAGTCTTCTAAGCTAAGAGCTTCTCCTCGTACAGAAGGTTGCAGGCCTGCAGCTTGGATTCCTGCTTCCAGTTTGGCTTTGATTTCTTCGGTCTTGCCAAAGCGACTGGTCAAGTTGTTCCAAAGTGTTTTGCGGCGGTGGACAAAGCTGGCTTTGCTGACAGAGAAGAAGAAATCTTCGTCCTTGACGGCTACTGCTGGTTCTTCGCGACGGACCATCTTCAAAATGGCAGAGTCGACGTTTGGTGCGGGCACAAAGACGGTGCGGGGCACGATAAAGGCTACCTTAGCGGTCATATAGTATTGGACTGCAATGGATAATGAACCATAAGCCTTGGTGTTGGGCTCAGCTGAGATGCGGTCTGCCACCTCTTTTTGCATCATGACCACAAATTCTTGGAAAGGAATCTTGGATTCGATCAAGTGCATGAGGATTGGAGTTGTGATGTAGTAAGGAAGGTTAGCCACCACCTTGATCGGAAGGCCTGGATTTTTAAACTCTGCGATGTACTGGTTGAGGTCTACCTTGAGGATGTCTTGGTTGACAACCGTGACATTGTCAAAATCCCGCAAGGTATCCGCCAAAATGGGAACCAAGCGGTCATCGATCTCAAAGGCCATGACTTCTGCCGCATTTTCCGCCAAGAACTCAGTAAGTGCTCCAATTCCGGGACCGATTTCGATGACATTGACCTGCTTATCAATCTCAGCCGTATCCACAATTTTTTGAAGGATGTTGGTATCGGTCAAGAAGTTCTGACCGAAGGATTTTTTAAAGGTAAAACCGTGACGCTCCAGCACTGCCTTGGTCACGCTATAATCTGCAATTCTCATTTTTTCTCTTTTCTAATCAGTTTAGGGGTAAAGGATCCCCTCTACTTCCGTCTTAATAACTGGCCATCGCCTCTTCGACTTGTGCTAAACAAATTCCAAACAACTCCAAGCGTTTGATCAATTGCTTGCCATTGCAGTAGCCGATGCGCAAGGCTTCACCTAGATATTCCCGTCGTTTGCGACTATCGCTTCCCATCAAAAGACCGAGACGCATCAAGTCGGTCTTTGTGATATCAAAGAAATTTTCATCTTCGTAAGACCCGACCAGTCCAGCTAGGGCTTTTTCTAAGTCTTCAAAACTGGCATGCTCCACTCCCAAGGAACGCCCCTTGGTCTTGGATTTTGGGACTGCTTCACCACGATTTAAAAAGGCATGTTTGGCCTGGGGCACCTCTTGCATAATGATCTTGCGAATTCGCTCGCCATTATAATCTGGATCGGTAAAGACAATGACCCCACGCAACTCTTGCAAGGTAGCAATTCGTTCCAAGTCATCCTGATCGATCGCAGAGCCTCGTGTTTCATAGGTATCCACCTCATAAAAACGACGGAGATTGGCTGTGTCGTCCTTGCCCTCCACGACAATCACTTCTGGTATTTTTCTTTTCTCAGTCAAGGCCAAATACCTTTCTTGCATTGTCATAGGTTGCCTGAGCCACTTCTTCTGTTGTTAAGCCACGTAGTTCTGCAATAAAATCTACCACATAACGAGTGTAGGCTGTTTTATTTTCCCGACCACGTTTGGGAACTGGTGCCAGATAAGGGGCGTCTGTTTCAACCAAGATCTTGTCTAATGGAAGGCCAGCTGCCGCTTCTTGGACATCTGTGGCTTTCTTAAAGGTCACCACTCCAGAAAAAGAAATCATCATTCCCAGACCCATGAAGCGTTTAGCTTCTTCTAAACTTCCTGAGAAAGAATGCATGATCCCACCGCGAGGCCCGACTCCTTCACTCTTGATGATGGCATAAGTATCTTCTAAAGCATCGCGTGTATGCACCACAAAGGGGGAGGTCCAAGTCCTTAGACAATTGAATCTGACGACGAAAAACCTTTTCTTGGACATCTTTTGGTGCCGTCATCCAGTGGTAATCCAGACCGATTTCTCCGAGTGCGACGACTTTGGGATGTTTTAGCTGTTCAAGTAAATAGACCTCCACTTCAGGACTATAATCACCTGCCTCAGTGGGGTGCCAACCAAGCGTGAGATAGAGTTCTGGGTGCTGGTCTGCCAAGGCTATTCCTCGCTCAATCGTCGGTTTGTCAAAACCAACGATATTGTGGGCTACAACACCCATTTCCTTGGCCAAGTCGAGCTCTTCTTGTTCTTTTCCTGCGAATTCTTCCACATTGAGATGGGTGTGGGTATCAAAAATCTGCATGATCTTCCTTTTCTTCCGAGTTTTTCTTCTTTCTATTATAGCAGAAAGCGCCTCTAAATTCACTTTCGGACAAAACAAAAACCAGTAGTCTCGAGTTTCTACTGGTTTTTAGGTTTTTATCTGAATTAGGCAGCCAAAACTTTGCGTCCTTTACGACGACGAGCTGCCAATACGCGACGACCATTTTTAGTTGCCATACGATGACGGAAACCATGTTTGCGCGCACGACGAAGTTTACTTGGTTGATAAGTACGTTTCACGATGAATACCTCCTCATAGATTTGTATTCGTTTAGCCGGCTAGTTGTGATCAGTTACTAAACATACTTTACTATTCTATCGGATTCGACTCTATTTGTCAATAGCTATGGCAAAATTGTTGCAAATACAGGTCGGAGAACACCTTTCTACACCTGACGGGTTGCCAAGTAATAGGGTTCCAGAGCCACCAGCGCCTCTTGCAACTGATCCAGGATATCCTCAAGAGAACCCTCCTCGACTAGAGAAACATCGTATTTGACAAGGACCTTACGAACCGCCCCTTCTGCTACTGCTTGCAACAGATCATGACGATTCTTTTCTGTTCCCTCTACCCTTTGACTCTCTCCATTTTTCTGGGCGAAATAATAAACTGGCTGAGAGATAGGAAGGGTGAGAACCTTGTGTTGTTTTTGAAGGCTCTGCTCGTCTTTTTTTCGTTCGATAAAGCTCACCTCTAAGGAAACTCCAAAATCAACTGCATCTCCATAGAGCCTCAGGGCAAACATGGGCTCTGCCATCGTCCCTTCTCCTTTTAGATAGGCCCAAAAATGAGGCCGCAAGACCTGGGCCTGATTCATCCATTGACTGGTCCGATCTTGCTCCAAATAGGGGTGACGCTTCTGAAAGGCTGAGACTAAATCGGTAAATTCCTTACGAGCCGCTTGAGCTAGGGCACGATACTGCTCCATCTCTGAGGCTAGCACGCCTGCCTTTGCTGGGGCCTGGTAGTGAATTCCTTGAAGCTTTAAAAACTCTCGAATCGCTGCAAATGTCATCTGCTTCCTTTCTAATCATAACAAAAAGGGAGAGATCGGCTCAATCCCGTCTCTCCCTTATGAGAAATAATAGCTAGATTATCCTTCGATGTCTACTACCACGTAACGGTTTGGTTCTTCCCCTTCAGAGTAGCTAGTGACTCCTTCCATCTTAGAGACGATCCGGTGAATGATTTTGCGTTCACTGTTTGACATCGGATCTGTCTGTTGGGCTTGCCCATCTTCGAGGGCACGTATTGCCAACTTCTGAGCATAGCTTTGAAGAACTTCTGCCCGGTGTTCTACATAGTCATTAACATTAATAGTAATGTAAATTCTTTGAGTAGCGGTTATAGAGGTAATTTTGCGCCAAAAGTTGAAGAGCCTTCAAGACTTTTCCGTGGTAACCAATCACGCGCCCAGGCTCATTGGTATCAATTTGCATATTGACCGTACGGCGGTTGTGACTACTTGAGATGGTCGCATCCACATCCATTTCATCGACCACTGTTTGAACATAGGCTGTCACATCATCTACGACTTCTTCGATGTTGTAGTTTTCCTCTACCTCGATACCAAGGTTTGAGAAATCAGATTCGCTTGATTCTTTTGTCGCTGGTTCTTTAACTTTTTCAAGGATATGTTCATGTCCTTTTTCTTCAAGAACGGTATCTGCTTCTTTGTCATGTTTCAGGATTTCGGTCTTGATTTCTTCAGAGACAACTTCTCCTTCTTCTTCGACCTTTTTGATCGCTGCAACGACACGTCCGAGATCGACCGTTGCTTCGCTCACAGTCTTCACCGGTTCATTTTGCGCATTGATCTCATCTGGGACACCTTTGACAGCTTTTTGATTGGCTTTTACAACAGTTGTTTCTGCAATGGGCTCAATCTCTACTTGGGCTGGTTTTTTCCCAAACAAGCCAAGAAAACCTTTCTTTTCACGCGCTACAACCGTAATATGTGCCTTCATACGAGGAATATCTAAATCGTTCAGACCTTTTTGAATCGCTTCTTCAACAGTTGCTCCAGTATATAGGACCATATGTCCACCTCTTTCTTATTTTTTCTTTTTCTGTGCTTTGTTTAGGGCACGGCGTTTTTGTTTTTCCATGTCGCGTGAAGCTTGCTCTTTTGCTTCACGCTCTGCGATAATCTTGAAGGGGTTGTTCAAGAGATAGGTTTGCCCGACTTGGTAAGCATTGGAAGTCACCCAGTATAGTGCGACCCCGCTGGCTGAGAACAAGGCAAAGAAGAAGATCATCACAGGCATCACATACATCATGGTTGTCGCACTACCATTGCGCTCTGGCATGGCTTTATTGGTCAACCAACTGCTGAAAAATGTGAAGAGTGCTGCAAGAACCGGCAAGATATAAGTCGGGTCGATCGCGCCAAGGTCCAACCAGAGGAAGTGACCGACTTTAAGGAATTCGACACGGCTCAGCGCTTGGAACAAGGCCATCAAGACCGGCATCTGGATTAAGAGAGGAAGGAAGGCTGAAGACGTTTTGACACCTTTTTCCTTGTATAGGGCCCGCATCTCTTCGGAAAGCTTGGTCCGGCTATCAAGATCCTTCCCAGGATACTTAGCTTGCAATTCCTTGAGGAGGGGTTGAATTTCCTGCATTTTGCGGGTTGAATTCATTTGATATTGGAAGAGAGGCAAGAGGACCGTCCGGATGACAATGGTAAAGACGATAATCCCTACACCGATACTTCCGCCAAAGGACAAGAAGCGGATGGCTTCTGCAAAGAAGTAGACGAAGCGTTCCCAACCACCTGTCGACTGAGCTGTCACTTGAGAGGTTCCACAAGCTGTCAAGACCAATAAGGCCGCACCTAATAATCCAGTTAACTTCAGTTTCTTTTTCACATTATTCCCTTTCTTGGTAGACATGCGCTAATTTTAAGACATGTACAAGATTTTTCTCTACTTGATGAAAGTCGAGCTCCTCCACTCCTTTACGAGCAATGACAACAAAATCATCGGTCGTAAGGAAGGCTTGGTGTTTGATCAAAACATGGCGAATCAAACGTTTGATGCGATTTCTGGTCACAGCATTTCCCAGTTTCTTACTAACAGACAGGCCGACTCGAAAATGCGGTTGGTCTTTGCGCAAGCGGTAAACAACGAATTTCCGATTGGCAACATTTTGACCACTTTTAAAAATAGCATTAAAATCTTTGTCACGTTTGACGCGGTAGCTTTTTTTCAAACCTCAACTCCCTCTATTAAATTTATTCTATTATACCATATTTTCAAAAAAAACCAATCTCCCTCAGGAAATCGGTTGCTACTTGAACACAGATAAAAGTAAAGGCAAGGTGTAGTAGAAATTGAGCAAGATATGAGCCAAAATAGGAGCAAGGAGCGTCTTACTCCGATAATACAGGATCCCAAAAATCACACTCGGCAGGAGATAGATGATAGAAGCTCCCAGCGAAAGGGATTGTGGAGAAAATGTAGGCCACTGTAGATGAGGGCTGGAAGCCAAATCTCAGCATAGAGTTTCCAGCCTTTGAAGTAGGCATTCACCAAGGCTCCACGAAAGATCAGCTCTTCTGTCACTGGCCGGATGACGACCATTGCGATCACTAGGATAAGCACCCCTGTGGGGCTAATTTCCCGTGGAAAGAGACTCAAAACGGCTGCCCGTCCTTGAACAAAACCACTGATGAAGTAGTCCAGCCAGTAGACCAAACAAGCCGCAAAAACGGCTTCTATCAGAGCTTGAAGGGGGTTCTTCCCCAGCTTAAACTGCGCTTTTTTAGAAAAACGATAGACCAAAAATCCTGTAAAGACTGCATAGAGGCCTTCTAGGCCAAATAAGGTCCAATAATAGCTATTGGCGCTTGCTACGCTATTGGAGACATACTGGGCCAAGGGGCGAAATTGAGGCCGAACATAAAAATAAAACAAGAGCAGAAAGAGGGGATAAAGCAGTGAGAGCTTTCCTTTGATGAATTTCATAGATACCTTTCCTATAAAGTATGACAAATCGTATAGTGCATCTTACCATAATCGTGACAAGGTTTCAATGAAAAAGGATGCCTTCCTACTCTCTGAGATAGGCCACATAACCACCTAAGACAGCGACTAAAACCAAGAGACAAAGAAGAGTTTCCAGCCATACGAGAGCTGTCAAGAAAGGTAGTTGCAACAAGCCTTGGGCCATTTTCAAAGAGGTCGCTGTGATGACTGTTGGAAAGGTCAGGGCTGAAAAAGCAGGTTGAAAACCTTCTTTTATCATTTTCGGTAGGCGCGTCAAAACAAAGAAATAAAAACCTTGCGAGGCCACCACCATGATCAGTAAGAGCCAGGTAGGCAGGCTTGCTCCACCCACACGAACCAGGGCTGCTAAAAGAAGAGAAAAGGGAGCACAATAGATGCCTTCTTGGCCCAACAGATGACTGGGTAAAGGGGACTTCTTCAAATCATGATAGATAAGGGGATAAAGAAGAAAGGTCAAACCAAAACCAATCACTAAAGCGAGATAAGCAATCTCTCTGATTCCTACAACTGGATAAGTCAAAGCTGCTACTGCAATGCCTACATAGAGAACGGTCCAACTGGGAGTGGCATTGGCTCTTGGTCGCCCTAGGACATGGGTCTTGGTAAAATAGAGAATTAAGCCCAGATCCAAGAGAAAGGCAGACCACCAGACCAACTGTGATAGACCTCCAAAGGCGGGAAAGAGGCGCAAAAGATAGGTGGATAGAATCATCCCTGCCATGGGAAAAGTCGCCATCCCAGATAAAAGGGCTGGTTGTTGGAGTTCTATCTTGGTTTCTTGCCAGCGAATTGCATGATAAACGACAAAGAAAAACCAGAAGAACAAACCTGTCAGACTAAAGGCATGAGCAAGGAAGGGTAGCGAGTCTGCAAGAAGGTTGCCAGCGCCAACCAGTCCTAACAGACAGCCTGAAAATACTAAGGGAATCTTTTTCATCAGAAGCTCCAATCATTTTGTCGCTTTCAGTATACCATAAAAACAAAGGCAACATCATCAAAAAACGAAGTTGGAGAATACCAACTTCGTTCAGATTGAAGATAAAGTCATATAAAAACTTTCCTTAGGTGAGTACGGACGTCAGCGAACTTCTTCGAAGTTCCATGACTAATTATTGAGCCTAGGGTCTCAATAATTCCGAGTGCCTGAAACGTTATTGTTTCAGGCACTTTTCTCACAGCGGAAAGTTTCGGTATTTTCTTGAATCGATTTTAAAAATGGAACTCATTTTTGTTTTTTTTTTGCAGAATCGCTTAACTTATTTTAATTTAAAATAGTTTGTCTACATTCTAACTTCTTTTTATCCATTCTATTAGAAACTAGGCCTGTACGACCATCATATAAAGAAATAAGGATAGGAGAAAGACGATACTAACAACGAGGGTCGCTAGCTTGAGTCCACGGTGGGAACGCCAGTAACTTGGCTTTCCTAGGTTACTGGTTGCATCTGTTGAAAGCGATTGTTGTTGGCGAGGCTGCAGGGTAATCAGAACCACAAGAGCGAGGGATAAGATCGAGATCCCGATTGCAAATACCATTTCCATCTTAGGATCCTCCTAACACTCTGAAGAGGGTAAAAATAACTCCCAACAAAATCACCAAACCAATGATCACATTAAAAGTGACATTGATCTTTTCAGAACGTGTCGTCTTTTCTTTTTCGGCAGGACGGCGTTTGAGAGACTCCATCCGTCCTTCTACTTCTTTGTAAAATAAATCTTTCTTACGATCACTCACTGTGTCCACCTATCCCTTCTTGCAAGCGAGCTTTGAAAACAGCTGGCTCAACGCTACTTGATTGGGCAATTTGTTGTGCGACGGCTTCTCTGTAGTTATCCACAGATTGGTAGATTTCCTGGATACGAGCCACCATATCTGCTTCTTTTCCTTGATCAAAGATATTGGCTTGTGCGAGGAAGTGGCGGTCATGCAGGGTATGGCTAAAAGCAAGGATGACTTGCTGGTGTTCGAAGGCCTTGCGAACAATGCCTTGCACCTCTGCATAGTGGTTGATATCTAGATAAATACTAGAGACCTTAAGTAACTCTTTGATCCGCTCTTGACTGATATTTTGGTACAAGACCACATTTGGGTAGCGGACCATAGACAAGAGGCTCGCAGACATCTCCGTCAAAGCTGCCACACGGAAGGTCACATTCGGCAAGTTCTCTACTAGGTAGGTCAAGGCTTCGATCTGATCCGAATTGGTCAAGACAAAGGCGTCTTTACGGATATCGTCTTTCACCTTGAAATCATACAGGTAGCCAAGGGGACCGAAATAGCTATGCTGATCTTGCGAGGTCAACTGCAAAGCACGATGATAGGTCGCGTTTTGCGGAATCAAGATCTTCTTGGTCCGGATTTCTGGGCTCTTTAGAATCAACTGCATATTGCCCGGAAGGCTGTCGTGAAGAGGCTCTTGCCACACCAAGACGTCGCGTCCTTTGATGCCTTTATTGCCCAGCTGGAGACTAATGCTAAAGGAGGTAGCCAGCGTATTGTAGACCAAACCATCTAGATCAAAACCACGATACTCTAGATAAAAGACAAAGTAATCTAAGCGATTCTTGAAAATCCGCATGGGTTGATGGTCCAAGGTCAAGATCAAATCCCCTGTTTGGTGATTTTCTGTCAAGCGCTCGGTATCCCCTTCAAAATAAGTAGTCACCAAATACTGACCTTGATCACCACAAGTCGTTACAGCAATCTTACGACCGTATTGGTCATAGTGCTCAACCATGACCACTTGCCCTTTGTCATCTAACCACTCTAAGCGCTCAACGATGCGTTTATAGGAAGCAGCATGGTACACAATTCGAGCTTTTTCCTGACCATAGTAGGTCACTTTTCCCGAACTGTTATCCCCAGAAACTTCCCAGAAATCAGGCACTGGAACTTCATTAAAGTAGCGACCGCGCTTCTCCCCTTTTGCTTGTCCTAAGAAATAGATAAAGGGAGATTCGACACCGTCTGGTAAGAAACCGTTTGGCTCCAAAACAACGGTCGGATGGTCAAAGCCAGACTCTTTCATGGAGTGGAGCAGGTCTTGGCTTTCACGAGAATAGCTATCAAATACGTTCAGCATGTGTCACCTCTTCTATCAATTGTGTCCAAGCTTCTTCTACTCGGCTGGTCAAAAAGTCTTCTGCACGCGCATAAGATGCTTGACGCATGCTGGCTAGATCGTCTTTTTTGTAAAGCTGGATGATTTTTTCAGCAAAGGCAGCAGCGATATGATCTACCACTTGATCTGCTGAAGGTGGAATGAGATAGCCATTTTTACCTTCTGTGACAAAGGTTTGATTGCCATAAGGAACGTCAAAACCGATAATCGGAAGACCCGAACCAATCGCCTCCATCAAGGTCAAACCAAAGCCTTCACTGGTCGATGCAGACAGGTAAACCTCATAGTTCTTATAAATTTCCTCTAGATTGGCATGCCCTTTGAGACGGATATAGTCTGCCGCCCCCAATTCATCAATCAGAGAACGCAATTTTCCTTCTTCTCCACCTTTTCCATAGATGTCAAAGGACAATTCTGGTAATTCTTTTTTGGCCCGAACCACTGCTCGGACTAACCAGTCAATATGCTTTTCAGTCGCCAAACGAGAGGCGGTAATCATAGAAAATGGCGTGCGATTTTCGTTTTGTGGCAAGCTGGAAAGACTCCCAACTGGAATGGTATAGATGGCAGGCTGATGGTTGGTGTATTGGGCAAATTGCTCCGCCAAGATTTCTTTTTGACGGTCGGTCGCAACAATAAAGAAGTCCACCTTATCTGCGTTGGTAAATTGGTACTCGTAGTAGTTGTTCCACAGGATATACTGATCGTCAACATTATTGGCACTGAAGTGCTCTGCGTGAACGACCACACCTAGACGCGCTTTTTGTGCTTCTTCAAAAATAGGGCTGCCCTGATATTGGTTTCCCGATCCAAAAATCACCAAATCTTGTTTGGTCAATTGAAGGGTCTGCATGAAGTAGCGGATCAATTCTTGGCGACCAACCAGATAACGATCTGGGAAACGATAGATTTCGCGGCCATCCGCCATCTGCATGCTGTAGGCAACCGTCCCGTCCTCATTGTAAAAACGGCGCTCAATCAAGTTGGCTTGGTTGTTTTTTTGGGAATGAAGTACTCCGTACAATAGCGGGCATAGGAGAAATAATCCTTTCTCACTAAGATCCTCTAGACACATACTCGCAACGCTCTACATAAGGACTGTTTTCTGAGCGCAGGTAGCAGGTCAAAAATTGTCCTGGTCTTCATAAAAGAAGCGCTTGATCTTGCCATCGACTTCTTCGCGCGTCGGTTTTCCCGGCAAAACCCGCTAAGACCTGGTCAATGGTATAGGTCGTTGGTGCAATTTTTATATTCGTAAAATGGCTATAGAGCCAGATGATTTCATCATTTTTAAAACCGATATTTTCTGTTAAATGCTGGATATTATCGGCTAAGATCATATCCATAAAAACAAACTTGGCCGGTTGATGGATATTGCGTAACAACTGGGCCCGGTAGGCCTGAGCGTACTCAACACCACTGCTGGCCCAACCGATTCCAAGGTTGATATTGTATACTGTCATAATGTCCTCTTTTATGGGAAATGCAAGACAATTTCCCCTTTTTTATTGATTTCTACTCGACTCAGTAGGAGATTGCGGACCATTTGTTCTTTGGCCGCCTCTTTCATTCGTTCAAAGGATTGGTAGGCTTCTTGGAAAAATTCTACCAAAGGGTTTTTCTGACTGGTGTACTGACCAGAGAGCGCCATGCGCAATTGTTGCAGATAGTCTACCTGCTCTACCCAGTTTTCATCGATAGCTTTTAAGATGGCCATGCGCTGGAATTGGGCGATCACTTCATCGGTGCCTAAGATCTCATATTTGGCTTCTAACTCACTTTTAGCAATCTCCCACAAGAAATTCTCTTTGGTTTTCTTGCTACGGAAGGTTTGGTGGGCCTTTTCAGGATCCACTTGGTAGCTAACATTGTCTAACATATAGCGATAAAAAGCTACTGGTTCCTTGTATTCTTTTTTACGGACTACGCTTGAAAAGACGGAACGAAGCACTTTTTCAACGATGTCGTCCAAGCGTCCTTCTTGTTTGATCAAGCGGTCACGCTCTTCGTAGACGATGGCACGCTGAATGTTCATGCTTTCCGCAAATTCTAGTGTCATCCGACGACTGGCTTGACCTGAACTTTCACTAGCATTTTGAGCTCGTTCCACCAAGTTTCTATACTTGCGCTTAGTCAGAGCTTTGGCTGAACCAATCCGCTCATCCACATCATAGTCTTGATAGGTATCCTGGATCCAGTCTGGTCCCCAGTTTTTCATCAAATCGTCTTCTAAAGAGACAAAGAACTTGGTCAAACCGGGATCTCCTTGACGACCTGAACGCCCACGAATTTGAAGGTCAATCCGCTGGTTCATCATCCGCTCAGTCCCTACAACTACTAAACCACCTAACTCAGCGACTCCTGGTCCCAACTTGATATCAGTTCCCCGACCGGCCATTGAGGTCGCTACGGTCACGGCACCTTTTCGGCCAGACTCCTTAATGATCTGGGCCTCTCGAGGAGCATTGTTAGCATTGAGAAGATTGTGTGGAATTCCTTCACGCAAGAGAAGATTCGAATAAAGAATCGACATTTCAACCGATCCGGCAAAGACCAGAATCGGATTGCCCTTCTCGTGGATTGTCTTCACATAGTCCAAAGAAGCCACGATTTTCTCCGGCAAGGTTTGATAGATTTCATCCGGCAAATCCTTACGGATCTTCTTGCGATTGGTTGGGATCTTGATCACGGACATGGCATAGGTATCGAGAAATTCTGCCTCAGCGACCTTCCCAGTCCCCGTCATGCCTCCTAACTTCCGAAACATCTTAAAGAGGTTTTGGTAGGTAATCGAAGCCATGGCCCGTGTTTCTTGAGTTAGCTTTAGACCTTCCTTGGCTTCAATCGCCTGGTGGAGTCCTCCTTGGAGGCGTGTCATTTCCATCAAGCGACCCGTCGCCTGGTCTAGCAAGACAATCTCAGGTTGTCCTTCGACATTGGGATGGATGACATAGTCCTTATCCTTAATAAAGTTTTTATTGGCCTGCAGGGCTAGGCTGATATGGCGGACCAAGTCCCGGTATTGGGGATCATAGAGATTGGGAATGGCAAGAAAAGCTTCTGCTGCATGAGCTCCCTTTCGAGTTAACCAAACCCGTTTCTTTTCTTCGTCAAACTTGAAATCCTCCCCCTCCTTGAAGGTTTGGATCAAGGTGTCAATAATCCCATAAAGGTTAGACTGAACCCGAGGAGAACCAGAAATAATCAAGGGGGTCTGAGCACTATCTAGAAGCACCGAATCAATCTCATCGACTATAGCGTAATTGAAGTCTGCCAAAAATTGGCCATCTGCTGAAGCCGTCAAGTTCTCTGTTAGATAGTCAAAGCCCAGACTGGTATTGGTCGTATAGATGACGTCTGATTGGTAAATCTCGCGTTTGACTTCTGGATCTAATTCTTCGTCCTCTGACTGTTTCAAAGGAACGCCGACGGTCAAACCTAAAAAGCGATAGACCTGTCCCATCTCTTCTGCATCCCGAGTTGCCAGATAGGTATTGGTCGTAATGACCATAACCCCTTTGCCCTCTAGGGCATTGAGATAAACAGGCATGGTCGCTGTTAAGGTTTTTCCTTCACCGGTATTCATTTCAGCGACATTGCCCTGGTGTAGGACGATCCCTCCCATGACTTGCACGTCATAAGGAAACATGCCCAAGACCCGTTTATCGGCTTCCCGCGCAACAGCAAATGCTTCTGGCAAGAGATCATCCAAGGTCTCACCCTTAGCTAGACGTTCCCGAAATTCCACAGTCTTCTCCTGTAGTTGTCGATCCGTCAAGCGGGCCATGTCATCCTTCCAGCTATTGACTTCTTTTAAGATTTTTTTGATGTTTCTTAATTTAACGTAATCCAATGTAATCCTCTTTTTTTGCAGTGATGTTCGTCTATTCGAGAACTTCTGCTCCCTCAGACGATATTGGTTGAATCGTGAAATAGTGGAAGGTAAACTCTTGCAAACCTGCACTGAGCAAGCGTACTTCATAGGCGTATGCTTGATCTGGATAGGTAAACGGCAAGCGACCTTCTGCGGTTACGCGACGGCCAACGACCTCTCCAAAGCGATCTTTGAAGACGATTTCTACCATAACGGTATGAGCCGGAGTCGCTTCCATCGTGATAACCAGTTCATAATCTTGCTCTCTTTTGAGCAGAGGCAGACTAGGAATTTGACGAGTTGCGCCAAAATTTGTCTGCGAATGCCAAGTTTTCAGCACTTGACCAGATGGCATGAGGGGGTTCTGAAACTGAACGCTTCCTTGGGCAGTCGCCTGAATGGTCGACCCCCAAAGATAATCTGCTAGAACAGTATCGCCCCAGTAGATTCGTCTGCTTTCATTTTCTTTTATTTTTATCATTGGTTTCTTCCAAAGTCTCTTTCCATGATTTCTTTGTACTGGGTCACAAACCACTCAATGATCGGACCACTCGCATCGTTGTGTCGACCGGCACGACTAGTGCTGATAATACGAACCGGCAATTCATACAAGGTCTCTAAAATATCTGGATAAGCCTGCTGGTCGTAGTCATCATCCCTCATATAGGCAAGGGCTAAAATCGTATCCTTGAAATCTGCCTGGTTAAACCGGTCCCAGAAGCGTTGATTGAGCTGACCGATCCCTTCTTGCGACACTTGACCAATGATCAACTGCATCATATCCAAGGACGTTCCAAACTCATCTGGACGTTTAAATTTCAGATTGGCAGCGACATCCCCCAGGTTGACAATGGGTTTTCCGACCAAGATCGCATGAGGAGAATAAAGGGCACCATAGTAAAGGGCACCAAAGGTCCCCATGGACAAGCCTGAGAAATTCATATCTTTTGGCTCAAAGCCGAGCAAGTCCAAGTGCTGATCAATAAAGGCAGTGATTTGATTTTCCAATTCTTCTGAGCCCATATAGAAGGATCCACCTTCCAGTCTTGGGTCAGAAAAGAGAATAAAGGGACTCCCCATCGCACGCATCATCCCAAACCCTTCAAATCCTTCGGCCGGACGATACCCAGAAAAGTAAATATTTAAAGGTGGCTTCATATCGCCAGGATGGAAATAAGCAAAAATTTCTTGGCGTTTGTGGTCCCGTAGCGTCTTAGCTCCTACGGTCATCTCTCCTAAAGGACCATGTGACAAGCGCTTATGCAAGGCTCCGATCGTAAGCGTCCCTTCTCCTTTTGCTTCCAGCGAAAAGGCTAGGTAATAAGGCTCTGCTCCGTCCAATTCTAAGGGTTGCTCCATCTCTTCTTCTGAAAAGACTGCATCTTTGACCCACTCTCCCAGAGCACCAAAACGGTAAAATTGAATCCGCAATTGCAGCTGACAGCTTGGATCTTTTTCATATTCCAACCAAAAATTGATGGGACGGCTAGCATCATACACGTAGTTGTAGACCCACTGAGCAATCGGTGTAAACTCTTCACCGTATGATCCATCTAGCTTCAGAAAATGTTGCCCCAGCACCGTTTGCTGGCCAGCAAAATCCGGTCTCACTCGCAGGTCACGAACCGTAAAGGCATCTCCATATTGATTGTCGTATAAAAAGCGCTCTAAGACATAGAGAAATTGATGCTTGTTTGAGAAATCCCAGGGTCTTGCCTGCTTGAGTCTTAAGAGGTGGGCCAATTCTTCAGAAGGCGCCTCTAGTTCATGGCTTTGATCATAAAAAACAGTATAAGGCTGAAAATAAGCCAGGTCTTCTCCTAAAGCTAATAAATCTTCTGGCTTTTCCAGAATCAAGGCTTTGAATTTGGAGATTTCCTCTTCTTCCATATACTCTTTGAGCGATGGAAGAGTGGTAGCTTGAAAAAAGTGCCAGCCTAGACTAGCAGGAAGCTCCACCTGATCCTGCCAACTGCTTGAGCCGATTTGGAGAATATGGGGTATTTGTAATTTTTATCCATGACGTTCTTTCATCCATCCTTCCCATTTCTCGATCAAGCGTTGACCGGTGTATTCTTGAATTTTTTCGATCGAGTAGACCAAGGCTTCGTTCCAAGGCTTCAATTCCAATAAGAAGTGCGTGATTGCCTTTTCTAATTCCTTGTCTCCCTTTGATAAGACATAACCATTTTTCAAATGATCGACATATTCTGTCTGGACGCGGTTGACCTGTGGAATCCCAGCAGAGATCCCTGCAATCTGCGTATAGAGGTTGGGTTCCTCGCTTAAATCTACGATCAAGCGTGTTTTTTCCAACTCTTGAATAATGTCATTTTCATTTGAAAAATTCTTAACTACAAAGCGATAGTCCGGTGCATCTTGTACGGACTCTTCATCGATGATCTGGTTTTCCCCAAGCCCTTCCATTTGGGCTGGTGATTGAACCAGATGCAAGTCCTGCTCGCTAGCGATCAATTCCTCGAGTTGCCCTTCTAATTCCTTAACACGCTCCGGTGATCCATTGTAAAATGCAAAAACAACTTCAAATAAAGGATGTTGCGCCAAGACCTCCAGAACCTTCTTGAGCTGGCTCTTACTTGGAAGCTCAGCTTCATTGACATAAAAGTAAATCTTCGATTCCTTGCGCTCCTGACTAGAGCCCAAACGGAGGCGGGAGTCAAAAGAGGTAATCCGGTGTGTCTTCTGAGCCAAGCTAGGAGAAAAGACCCCAATCGCTTCTTTGGTTTTTTCACTATCTGTAATCAAGAGTTGGGCATCAATCATATCAAAATAGAGGGCAAAGTTTTCGGCAGACAAGGGCTGGCGATCCCCGTAGAAAGACAAGACTTTCTTGACACTACTTGCTGTATCTTGTAAAAAGGCTAAATTTGCTGGATGAGCTGCCAAAACCAACTGATCTCGTCCTGGAACCAAGGTTGCTAGCTGTTCCTTCATTTTTCAGCGACAACGTCTCCCATATTGGCATAGCTTTCTTTTTTGAAGGCATGAGAGAAAGCTTCATTGACCATGACGGAGTGGTTCTCTTCGATCAACATCTCTCTCAAAACCCATTGCCCATCAAAACTCAGATACTCTTGGAAATAAGGTTTTCCCTCATTGTAGTAGATTCTACTAGAGATAAAGCCACGATCATCTATGTACTCGATGTAGCTGATCTCGTCATTCTTATAACGGGTCAAAAAGAGAAGGTTCCCATCCACTCCCATATCAATTTTTGCTAGGTGGTGGCCCTTTCGAAATGCCATCACCAAAAAGGGAGTATAGGAAAAAGTGGTCTCACTCGGCCATTCGATGTCCTGAAGCTGAACTGGGCGCATAGCCAAATCAGACGGAACCTGTTGGATCTTATCAAAAATCGAGAGCACATCTGTCTCTAACAAATCTTGGCGGTGCAAAAAATAGCGCAGTTGCGGACTATACTGAGGCAACAATAAGATCCGATCCATTTCTGCTTCTTGAAAAATACGAACTTGATTAATGGTATCGTCAAATTCAATAGACTCTCGCATCCAGTACCAAGGGGTAGCTGTTTGCTGCCAGATGCGGTCCGTTCCATACCAGGCTGGTACAAAATAATACATGGTTACTCCTAGAATATTCTTGTATAACGTTGATTCACACGAAGGGCACGAATTTCTTCTCGGATATTGTAAATCATCCCGACAAACATGAGGAAGGTTCCTGGAATCATGGTCAAGCGCAGGAGATCCTTATCCCATAACAAGAGAGAAAAAGGAAGCGCCGTGAAAAGGATCAGATACAGTGTACCAAAAACCGTCAAGCGTAGCACAATTTTATTGATATAGCGACGTGTATCTGCTCCAGGATAGACATGATCGATATACTCGGAAGCCTTCATCATCTTATCTGCAATTTCTTCTCCGTTCACATTGACAAAGGCGAAAGCAAAAGAGAGAAGGGCGATCATCAGAATGTAAAGAAGGATCCAAATCGGATCTCCCATCACCAAGTGTTTGGCTAAACGAGCAGCCCACTTGGCATTGGAATCCATAGACAAGATCAAGAGCATAGCATACTGAGGAATGGACACCAAGGTCATGGCATACATGAAGGGCATCCCTCCTGCAGGGTTGAGCTTGATATCCAAAAAAGTATAACTTTTCAAGTTGTTGTGGATCCCTAATTTATTGACAGGAATCTGGTACTTGGAATATTCCACCAAGACTGCCACATAGACAAAAATCAAGATGAAAATCACGCCCAGAACATAAGCGATTTCTGGAATATTATTGACATTTGAAAGGGTCTGCATCACGTCTTCTGGCAGGTACATAACCATCCCAGCCATCATGATCACAACAGAACTTCCAAGCCCCAAAGCGGCATTTAGATCGGAGAGCCAAACTAAAAAGAAGGCTCCGGCTACCATAATCATGGTATTGACCGCAATGACAAGTCCAGGGTTCAACCCTGTCTTCAAGGGGAGATACATGGCCACTGCCAAAGACTGGACGATGGCGAGCGCCAAGGTCACGTACATCTTTCGCCGCTCCACTATCTCCGTGCTGGTTTTTTCAAGGTTAAAGCGTTTTGAAACGGTAAACATCCGCCACAAAATCATGGAAGACATCCATGGGGATAGACCGATCGAAAAGATCGACATTCCGCGGAGATTTCCCCCCATCACAGCGCTTGAGAGCTGCAAGCCTGTTGTCGTTCCCTCATTGAGTCTCAAGGCCTTTGATAAGTCAACAAAAGGCAGGGAAATTTTACTTCCCAAAACATAAATAAAGACGAAAAATATCGTCCAACAAAATCTCTTTCCTACTTCAGATCGTTTTAACATTTCTTTTAAACTTTCTCTTACTCATTTTGACTCTTCCACCAGGGAAACAGCCTTTAAATATGTGCCTTTAGAGCATTTTATCTCAACTTATTTTACCATAATTTGCGACTTTTCCAAACTCATTTGTCACTAATATTTGATAATATTTCAAATTCCCCATTTGGTACCGTATTCAATAAAAAATCCTTCAGATGTTTATCTGAAGAATCTTGTTTACTTGAATATTATTCTCCTAAAGCCATGATGGTATCGACAAATAATTTCTTTGTAAAATAGCCATTGCGGATCAAATAAGAAGTATATTGAGCCTTTCGGACCATTTGGGCATACTCTTCTTCTGTACAGTCTTGGACCAAACGATTGGCTTCTTCAAGACTGGAGGCTACAAAGCCGAGCCCTTTTTCTCGAATATAGTCTGCATTTGACAAATAGTCTGGCACTACCACTGGAAGACCAGCAGATAGATAAGTCGATAGTTTGTAGGAAATATTTTCTTTGTAGTAATCCCGCTCATCCTCAGGATTCTCAGAATTTCCCCAGACAAGCCCAAAACCACCCTTGGAAAGCTCGAGAAGCAACTCTTGCTTAGTCCGCCAGCCTTCCATATGTATCTTAGAATAATCGACTCCTTCAACTGGTTCGGTATAGACATGAAGGGGTGTCTCATATTTCCAATCGATGATATGTGGGAAACGCGAAGGATTCCCTGAGAAGATCAGTTTTTTCTCAAATTGCGGAGTGTAAAGATCCAAACTGTGGGTCAAATCCCACAACTTTTGGACCACATATTTTTTCACTGTGAGCCCTTCTGATACTAGACGATGGTACATTTGCTCTGACGGAACAACGACCAGATCACTCTGATTGTACATGTCGATATAGTTAGGCATTAGGTAATAATTGCTCTCAAACATGAGTGGTGGAACATCATGGATAAACATGACCAGCTTGGTTTGAAGGAGTTTTAACTTATCAACCAAACGGCGGTCCCACTCAATTCCATTCCAAGAAGGAGATTGAACGAAGACAATATCCCCAAAAGCAACGCCCGCTAAAATCCCATCCATTCGCGAGTTCAATTCGCTAGCTGGTTCATTACTATGATCATAAAAGTAGATCCCTAATTCATTAACCCCAAGTTCACGAACGACATTCATAATATCGTTTTGTGCCATCAGGGCAACACTTTTCGAAGATTGCCCAAATAAATTTGTAAAATGGATTTTCATCTCTTTCCTCTGACTCTTCTTTTTTAATCCCATATTTTCTGAAGATATGAGGGCAAACAGAGCTTTTCACAAAGTAACCTTTTTCATATCCTTCAACGAAAACTTCCTCATTCATTATAACATATTTCCCAACTTCTTAGACATTCTAGATCAATAAAAGACCGGCTCATTCCGGTCTTTTAAGGTTTTATTTGCCATCTTTTTTCCGAATTCCTAAAAGGGCTAATCCAGACAGAAGAATGGAAGCTCCTGCAGCAAGAATATTAGATGAAGAATGGGCACCTGTCTCTGGAAGAGCAGGTCCGGAAGAGTGCGTCGCAGTTAGTGAGCTTGCATCTGATGGAGATTCTGAGTAAGAGGTGCCAAACGAAGACACGACAGACTCCGAAGAACTTGTCACAGCAGAGAAACTTGACGCATAAGACACACTGATCCATTCAGAAATTTCCTGCGATAAGGATTGACTCTCTGTTGATGATGCGCTTATAGAATCTGAAACACTCGTCAAAGGAAATTCAGATACTGGCATGGACGTTGAAGCCGATTCGCTTGCTGAAAGGAGCGAAGTTGATTGGCTATAGGAGTCTGATTTTGAAACAGATGTTGATGCTAGAGATTCTGAATAGGATGTCCATTGTGAAGCAGATAGACTCTCAGAAACAGATTCTTGTACTAACGAGTCTGATTGACTAACTGAAATCGACGCTTGTACTAAGGAGTCGGATTGAATTGCCGAAACGGATGCTTGGGCCAAGGAGTCGGACTGGCTGGCGGAAACTGACTCTTGTACCAGCGACTCTGATTGACTGGCAGAGATAGATTCTTGAGCCAATGAATTTGATTCACTTGCCGAAACGGATGCTTGTACCAAGGAGTCAGATTGACTTGAAGAAACTGATTCTTGAACCAAGGATTCAGATTGACTTGAAGAAACTGATTCTTGAACCAAGGATTCAGATTGACTTGCTGAAACGGATGCTTGAATCAGCGAGGCTGACTGACTGGCAGATACAGATTCCTGAACCAATGACTCGGATTGGCTAGCCGAAACGGACGCTTGAACCAAAGACTCTGATTGACTAGCTGAAACGGATTCCTGAACCAAGGATTCTGATTGGCTTGCCGATACCGATACTTGAGCCAACGAGTCTGATTGGCTGGCAGATACGGATTCTTGTACCAGCGACTCTGATTGACTGGCTGAAATCGACCCTTGAACTAGCGAATCGGATTGACTCGCTGAAACGGAGTCCTGAATCAACGATTCGGACTGACTAGTAGAAACGGACGCTTGAACCAATGACTCGGATTGACTAGTTGAGATCGACTCTTGGATTAGCGATTCTGATTCACTTGCTGAAACGGATGCTTGGGCCAAGGAGTCGGATTGAATTGCCGAAACGGATTCTTGTACTAACGAGTCTGATTGACTAGCTGAAATCGACTCTTGAACTAGCGATTCTGATTGGCTGGTCAATACAGATGCTTGAACCAACGAATCCGATTGGCTAGCAGATACTGAGGCTTGAACCTGCGACTCTGATTGACTGGCCGATACAGACTCCTGAACCAATGATTCCGATTCACTCGCAGAAACTGACTCTCGCACCAACGATTCTGATTGACTCAATGATGTTGATTGCAAATCAGTCGATACTTGCGATTCCGACTGACTCATTGAATCAGAACGAGAAAAGGACATAGATTCTGTAATTTGAGACTTAGATTCGATATCAGAAGTAGATTGCGATTGACTTTCGGAAACTGACTCTTGAACTAGCGAATCGGATTGACTCGCGGAAACTGATTCTTGAATCAGCGAGTCTGACTGACTGACAAATACGGATTCCTGAACCAATGACTCGGACTGACTTGCGGAAACCGACGCTTGAACCAAGGAATCAGATTGACTAGCTGATACGGATTCTTTGAGCAACGAATCGGATTGGCTAGCCGATACAGATGCCTGAACCAGCGAGTCTGATTGACTCGCAGAAACGGACGCTTGTACCAAGGATTCTGATTGGCTAGACGATATAGATGCCTGAACCAACGAGTCGGATTGACTCGCGGAAACTGATTCTTGAATCAGCGAGTCTGACTGACTGGCAGATACGGATTCCTGAACCAATGACTCGGACTGACTGGTTGAAACAGACGATTGAGCCAAAGAATCTGATTGGCTTGCTGAGAGCGATTCTTGAGCCAATGAATTCGATTCACTTGCCGAAACTGACTCTTGAACCAGCGAATCGGATTGGCTGGCAGATACGGATTCTTGTACTAACGAGTCTGATTGGCTAGCCGATACGGATTCCTGAAGCAACGACTCTGACTGACTCAACGAAACGGATTCTGACAGCTTTTTGCTCATCGAAATAGATTGTGACAAGGAAATCAGTTGAGAAACTACTTCCTCCGATCCAACCGCCGATGTTGACTGCGATTGAGACACAGAAATTGATCTAGATGCTAAATTAGATAAGGATACCGACTGACTCAACGAAACAGATTTCGAGGATTTTTCAGACTCACTCTTAGATGCTGAGGCTGCTTTTGATTGTGAGTCGGATTGACTCGCTGATACAGATTCTTTAATCAATGACTCTGATTGACTCGCAGAAATCGACTCTTGAGCCAGCGACTCAGATTGGCTTGAAGAAACTGATTCTTGAACCAAGGAATCAGACTGGCTGGCCGATACGGATTCCTGAAGCAACGACTCTGACTGACTGGCAGAAACTGAGGCTTGAACCAAGGATTCTGATTGGCTAGACGATACAGATGCCTGAACCAGCGAGTCTGATTGACTTGCAGAAACTGAGGCCTGTACCTGTGAATCCGATTGACTTGCAGAAACTGATTCTTTAACCAGTGACTCTGACTGACTTGCAGAAACTGATTCTTTAACCAGTGACTCTGACTGACTGGCAGAAACTGAGGCTTGAATCAACGACTCAGACTGGCTGGCAGATACGGATTCCTGAATCAACAACTCAGACTGACTGACTGAAACGGAGTCTTGTACCAACGAATCGGATTGACTTGCCGATACAGATGCCTGAACCAACGACTCAGACTGGCTGGCTGAAACCGAGGCTTGAACCAAGGAATCTGACTGACTCGCTGATACTGACTCCTTAATCAAGGAATCTGACTGACTTGCAGAAACCGAGGCTTGAATCAAGGAATCTGACTGACTCGCTGATACAGATTCTTTAATCAAGGAATCTGATTGACTTGCAGATACGGAGGCTTGTACCAGTGACTCTGACTGACTAGCTGAAACTGACTCTCGAACCAATGAATCTGACTGACTGGCAGAAACTGATTCTTTAACTAGTGACTCTGATTGGCTTGCAGAAACGGATGCTTGAGCCAATGAATCTGACTGGCTGGCTGATACGGATTCTTTAATCAATGACTCTGACTGACTAGCTGAAACTGACTCTCGAACCAATGAATCTGACTGACTGGCAGAAACTGATTCTTTAACCAGTGACTCTGACTGGCTAGCGGAGACTGAGGCTTGAATCAACGAGTCTGATTGACTGGCTGAAATCGACTCTTGAACTAGCGAATCTGATTGACTTGCCGATACAGATTCTTGTACTAACGATTCGGATTGGCTAGCTGAAACCGATGCCTGAACCAACGACTCTGATTGACTGGCGGAAACCGACTCTTGAACTAGCGACTCCGATTGACTTGCTGAAACCGACTCTTGAACTAGCGACTCCGATTGACTAGCTGAAACCGAGGCTTGAACCAAGGATTCCGATTGACTAGCTGAAACGGACTCTTGAATCAACGACTCTGACTGACTTGTGGAGATCGATTCTTGAACCAACGAGTTGGATTCACTTGTCGAGACAGATTGTGACAAGGAAATCGAGGTTGAAACCTGTGAATCTGATTGACTGGAGGAGCTAGATGCTTGCGACAAGGAAACAGACTCACTAGCCGATACAGATTGAGACAATGAAATCGAATCTGAAACTAGAGATGCTGACGTTGAAGCTGAGAAACTTTGAGACTGTGATGCAGATTCTGACGACGTCATTTTCCGATAATAATAGTTCACGCTCGTCAGTGGATTTGAAACCACCATTTTTTGAATGGTTTGTTTAAAGTTAGAAAAGCCTTCTGCTCCTTGAGGTGTCGCATCTTTCCCAACGATCATAGTCTGATTGTTACTTAGGAAAGCTGATTTTGGAAGCTCTGTGAATGGTTTTGGAACTGTATATTCTGTTCCTGTATTTTCATCAGTATAGGTGACAGTTTCTTTAGCCGAAAACCATCCGGTGATCTCCAACTCAAAATGACAATCATCCACCCGTTTTGGCGTAACATTCAAGAAATAATCTTTGTTCTTACTTTCAACTTTACGCGTTCTACCTAAATCAGAGAGGGCATCTGAAGCATCTTGTTTAAACTCTTTTTCATAAACAAGGGTATACTTGTCAAATACCGGCTCATTCCCGACATCGAGATTCGAAACGTTATAGACTTTGGAAGGATCCAGAACGTAGTAACGAAGGATGTAGTCACCGTTTTGACTGGTTGTAACAACTTCACTTCTTATGAAATGCTCACGCGCATTCCCGTATAATTCCACTCGGCGTGTGCCAACCGTACTATTGTCAAAGATCCCAGTTGTTGCTTTTTGAGCCGAGTTCACTACCGGAACCTTGACATATCCTGCAATATCACGAGCATTGGAGGCCGTATAATGCTGACCTTCAATCCCGTATTGGGTATACTCTGCTAAGACTTCTTCTTTCCCAGTTGGCGTGTATTCCCCATCGACCCATTTGCCTGCTGGATCTACCACTTTGTAGAACGTCGACTGTTGCCCCCACATAGATGGAACCTTGATTTCAGCTCTCGAAGTCAATATTTCCCCTTGTTTTGAAGGGTTCATCACATCGTATACATCTCGTACAAGGAAACTTGTCTCAGGACTATAGTAGGTACCTAGATAAACATTTCCAGGTTTCCCATCATCAGCCTTGCTATAGGCAAACATATTCCCAAAAGGAGCTTTCTTAATCAATACTTCGTTAGGTAGTTGGAACTGCGTGCCCCCAATGACATTTGCAGAGAAGGTTTGAGAGAAAATCTCAGAACCATCTGATTTTTTCACAATACGGAAATATACATCATTTCCCACATGGGTCTTCGGATCGGTATCGGTACGATCGACAGACAAGGTCGCATAATAGCCGAGTGATTCTCCTGTTTTATTAACAAAATCCCAAATCCCAAAGGTATAGCGAGTCGCATCCGTATCCTTCTTATAAGCAGCAATTTCTTCAGGTGTTTGGTTAACATAGCGCTTATCGATATGAGGATCTTTGGCAACATCTGTAGCTGTTAGAGGGGCATCTTCAACACTAGCACCGTTGCGATCATCCATGTTTGGTGTAATCTCTAGATCTTTGCTACTACTCTTAGCCGCCTCAGCAATGGGAGCCAACTGAGCAGAGATCGCAGGTTTCCCATCTACATTTGTATTTCCCACAAAACCTGCAGCTGTCAAGGTCGTCATCATCTCATCGACAGCTTTCTCCAAACGATCGCGCTGGTCAGCATAAGCTTGAGCGCTGGCATTGGTATGGATCAAGTTATTGCTTGCAGCCACTTCGGACTGCACTTTGTTAATGACCGCTTCGACCACTGCTCGGCGATCGGTGTCCGTCATTTTAGATGCGTAATTCCCTGCAATTTCTTGGAGCAATTCAGCTTCAGAGGTATTTTGTTCTAAAACAGTGGCTTCTTCTAAACTAGTCGGCTCTTCAATACCTGCTTCTGACTCTAGAGCTTGAGCAGACTCGCTAAGTGCCGTTGATAATGCAGTTGATCCAACTTCGCTCAAGGACAAAGACATGGATTCACTGATCGAAGCAGATGCACTCACAGATGTAGAAAAACTAGTCGATTCTGAAACAGAGATGGATTCTGAAGGCTGGCTTGAAGTTTTTGCTAAGACCACACTATCCACTTCTGCCAAGGTTTCCTCTTTTGTCTCAGAAACCGTTGGTGCAAGTGATGTTGCATCCTCCGCCTTAGTAGTCGTAGCAAGCACAGCACCACCAAAAACAGTCCCTACCGTAATCAAACCTTTTAAGAAGGCTTGGTTATTCTTTTGACTTTCTATTTGATCTTGCTGTACGTTGGCAATGATGGTCTCCTCCACTTGCCCACGCACCACGCGAAAGAGGCCTAGAGCAGCTGTTGATGCCCGAAGCCAATTTTTTCCTGATTTAATTAATTTGAAGCGTACGACACGATCTGTTTCACGAAAGTTTCCTTTTGAACGCTTAAATTGCATGATATTCCCCTTACATTGTTGTCATTATTCATTATACAGGAATACTACGTAGATTCAAGTAATTTGCTACAAAAAACTTCTATATTATTGTTTAATTTTCAAATTTTTTGTAACACATTAAAAACACCTCATTCTACTAGAAAAAAAGTGAATCTCCTATGAGATTCACTCGAAAAAAATGATATTTCCTACTAGATCAGTTCCCCTTCTTTTTACGTCGGGTAAGTCCAGCAATTCCAGCTAACCCTGTAACTACCCCAAGAAGAGCTGATGTTACAGATCCTGATTCGCCAGTATTTGGAAGCACCACAGATTGGCTGTGTTTTTGTGATCCACTTGCTGATTCTGATGCAGACAATGACTCTGAACGAGAAATTGATTGGCTCATTGAGTTAGAGTATGAACCGCTACCAGATGTTGATCCTGATTGTGATTGACTCACTGAAACTGAAGTACTTACTGATGTTGAAGTTGATTCAGGTGCAGAGGTACTCAATGATGCTGACTCAGATACAGATACTGATGTCGAAACTGAAAGCGAACTAGAGACTGACTGGCTTTCTGATACTGAACTGCTCAACGATGCTGACAATGATTCGGAGGTCGAGATTGATTCAGATGTTGAGACTGACTCGGATGTCGAAACTGATTCTGAGGTAGACGCTGACACAGACGTTGATACTGATTCTGATGTAGACACCGATTCTGATGTAGACACCGATTCAGAGGTAGACACTGATTCAGATACAGACACTGATTCAGATACAGACACTGATTCTGACGCTGACGCTGAGACTGACTCTGATGTCGATACCGACTCAGAGGCTGAGGCTGACTCAGATACAGAAACTGATTCTGACGTTGAGATCGATTCAGAGGCTGAAACTGATTCTGACGTTGACACTGATTCTGACGTAGACGCTGACTCAGACGAAGAAACTGATTCTGACGTTGATGCTGACTCGGATGCTGATACTGATTCTGAAGTCGAGACTGATTCTGATGTTGAAACCGATTCTGATGTTGAAACTGATTCTGAGGCTGAAACTGACTCAGAGGTAGAAACCGATTCGGATGTTGACAATGATTCGGAAGTCGAAACTGATTCGGAGGTTGACACCGATTCAGACGTTGAAACTGATTCAGACGCTGAGACTGATTCTGATGCAGAAGCTAATTCGGATGTTGAAACTGACTCAGACGCAGAAGCTGATTCTGATGTTGATACTGATTCAGACGCTGATACCGACTCAGACGTTGAGACTGATTCAGAGGTTGATGCTGACTCAGATACAGAAACTGATTCAGAGGCTGATGCTGACTCAGATACAGAAACTGATTCAGAGGCTGATGCTGACTCAGATGTAGATACTGATTCAGAGGCTGATGCTGACTCAGACGCTGACAATGACTCTGATGCAGACACTGATTCGGAAGTCGAAACAGATTCAGAAGTAGACACTGACTCAGACGTTGAGAGTGATTCAGAAGCAGATGCTGACTCGGACGTTGACACCGATTCAGAAGTTGACGCTGATTCAGATACAGAAACCGATTCAGACGTTGACACTGATTCTGATGTCGATACAGATTCAGAGGTTGATGCTGATTCAGAAGTAGACACTGATTCTGATACAGAAACCGATTCGGACGTTGACACTGATTCAGACTTTGATGCTGACTCAGATGTTGATGCCGATTCAGAGGCTGAAACCGACTCAGACGCCGACACTGATTCGGACATAGACACTGACTGACTTTCTGATACTGACTCGGATTCTGAAACTGATTCGGACGTTGAAACCGACTCAGACGTTGATACCGATTCTGATGTCGAGAGTGATTCAGAAGCAGATGCAGATTCGGATGTTGAAACTGACTCAGACACAGAAACTGACTCAGACACAGAAGCTGATTCAGAAGTAGACACTGATTCTGATACAGAAACCGATTCATATGTAGAAACTGATTCTGAGGTTGAAACCGATTCGGATTCGGACGCAGAGGCTGACTCAGACGTTGATACTGATTCAGAAGTAGACACTGATTCTGAGGTTGACGCTGAGACTGACTGACTTTCAGATACTGAGGTGCTCAACGATTCAGATACAGAAACTGACTCGGATGTCGAGACTGATACTGATTCGGACGTTGATGCTGACTCCGATGCAGAGGCTGATTCAGACGCAGAGGCTGACTCAGACGTCGAGGCTGATTCAGAGGCTGACGCTGACTCAGACGTTGATACTGATTCAGATGTAGACACTGATTCAGAAGTTGACGCTGACTCAGACGCAGAAGCTGATTCGGATGTTGATACTGACTCGGATGTTGACACTGACTCAGACGTTGATGCTGACTCGGACGCAGAGGCTGATTCAGAGGTTGAGACAGACTCGGATGCAGAAACCGACTCGGATGCAGAAACCGACTCAGATGCTGAAACTGATTCTGAGGTTGACACCGATTCAGATGTAGATACCGACTCAGAGGTCGAGACTGATTCTGAAGAAGAGGCTGATTCGGACGTAGACGCTGACTCAGACGAAGAAACTGATTCATACGTTGATGCTGACTCTGATGCTGATACTGATTCTGAAGTAGAAACTGATTCAGATACAGAAACTGATTCAGATACAGAAACTGATTCAGATACAGAAACTGATTCAGATACAGAAACTGATTCAGATACAGAAACTGATTCAGATACAGAAACCGATTCAGATGTAGAAACTGATTCAGAAGTAGACACTGATTCTGAGGTTGACGCTGAGACTGACTGACTTTCAGATACTGAGGTGCTCAACGATTCAGACGTTGATACTGATTCAGATGTAGACACTGATTCAGAAGTTGACGCTGACTCAGACGCAGAAGCTGATTCGGATGTTGATACTGACTCGGATGTTGACACTGACTCGGACGTTGATACTGACTCAGACACTGAGACCGACTCGGACGTAGACACTGATTCAGACGCTGATGCCGATTCGGACGTTGATACTGAATCAGATGCTGAAACTGATTCTGATGTTGATTCAGACTCTGATGTCGAAACTGATTCTGATGTTGACAATGATTCGGAAGTCGAAACCGATTCAGAAGTAGACACTGATTCTGATACAGAAACCGATTCAGACGCTGAAACTGATTCGGACGTTGATACTGAATCAGACGTTGATACAGATTCTGATGTAGATGCTGACTCGGATGTTGAGACTGATTCTGAGGTAGATGCCGATTCAGAGGTTGAGACTGACTCAGACGTTGACACTGATTCGGATGTTGATTCAGACTCTGATGTCGAAACTGATTCTGATGTTGACACTGATTCAGATACAGAAACCGATTCGGACGTTGACACTGATTCAGAAGCTGATTCTGATGTAGATGTCGATTCAGAAGTCGAGACTGATTCGGACGTTGAAACCGACTCAGACGTAGATGATGACTCTGATGCCGAGGCTGACTCAGACGCTGAGACTGATTCGGAGGCTGATGTTGATTCGGACGTTGAGACCGACTCAGACGTCGATACCGATTCAGATGCTGACACCGACTCTGATGCTGACACCGACTCGGACGTTGACACTGATTCGGATGTTGATACAGATTCCGACGCTGAAACTGACTCGAACGCTGAAACTGATTCTGATGTCGACACTGATTCTGACACAGATGCTGACTCAGACACTGAGACTGATTCTGACATAGATACTGACTCTGACGTTGAGACCGATTCAGACGCTGACACTGACTCAGACGCTGATACCGACTCAGACGCTGACACTGATTCTGATGTTGACACCGATTCAGAAGTAGACACTGATTCTGATACAGAAACCGACTCTGATGCTGAAACCGACTCTGATGTTGAGACTGATTCTGACACTGAAACTGACTCTGATGTCGAGATTGATTCGGACGTTGAAACTGACTCAGACACTGAGACCGACTCGGACGTAGACACTGATTCAGACGCTGATGCCGATTCGGACGTTGATACTGAATCAGATGCTGAAACTGATTCGGAAGTCGACACCGATTCAGAGGTAGAAACCGACACCGAAGTTGAGGCTGATTGACTCTCTAATACGGAAGTGCTCAACGATGCTGATTTTCTAGCGGACTCACTCAAAGATACTGATGCCGACTCAGATTGCGATTGGCTTACGGATTTTGAAGCCGACTCGCGAGTCGATTGACTTTGTGACTCTGATACCGACTGTGAAAGCGATGCTGATGCTGACTGACTCACTGAAACAGAGGCGCTCGTTGAAGCAGATGTCGAACTTGAGACAGACTGGCTAACCACCTTGGATACACTCGCCGATACCGAAGCAGACTGCAAGGCACTGACACTTGCAGACGCTGATTCCGAAACCTTCACAGATTCAGATTTTCTTGTCGATACAGATTGACTCGTTGAAGCGGATTGAGATTGAGAAACCTCCTTGCTCAACGATTGACTGCGAGATAAACTAGCTTGAGCTGAGACACTTGCAGAAGCTGATTGGCTTAGTGAAGCTGACAAACTTTGTGAGCGAACCGAGCTCAGTGACTGGCTCAATGAAACGCTCTGCTGAGCCGATACGCTCTGTGATTGCTTCGCACTTAAAGACTGACTGATCGATTGCGAAGTCTTCGTAGATGCACTCTGACTGTTTGATACAGACTGACTGTGATCGCTATCTGACAGTTTCACCGCTACGACATTGGTCGTACTATCTTTATAAGTAATGGTGACTGTACCATCACTATTAACCGTATAGGACTTAATCCGGTTAGCCACCTCTGGGTTGACTGCCGATACAGCTGCAATCACCTTGCTCTTATCTGCATCTGTCAATGCAGTTAGACTCGTCACCTGAATAGTGCTTGTTGGAGCAACACCTGGCGTACGATCAGCGAGACGCCCCTGAGTAATCCGAATCTCACCCAAACCATTTGGACGGTTCATATTGGACGCATTGTCAATAGCCGCGACATTGCGTTGCCATGTATTTCGGTAGGTATGGTAAAGATCATCCTTCAAATGAATGGTCGTTGTGATGGTTGCAGGGTTCGCACTGGTAGCCGTAATATCGCCCGTGATAGGAGCAATATCACCTGTTCCATACTGGCTGCCACCAAAGAAATTCCCGTTCAAGGCATTGTCGTTCAGATCCGCTCGTGCAACGACTTTCATTTCTTTCAACTTGCCACTGTCATCAGTAGCTGTAAAGGTCACAACCGCATCATCACCAGCGTAAATAGTATAATTCTTCCCACCACCTTCAAGAGGGGTTGATTTCGGTTCCACACCATTGACGGTCAACTTAGCCGTCACTTCAGGACGTGTGGCATCTGTTACAGCAACCATGTTACTGGCATCGGAATAAACCGCATGGTCACCATACAGAATGCGAGCCTTAGCCGTTACGCCACCCGTTTGCAAGGGAGCATTCGGTGTTACGATCGCTTGTCCAGAAGCATCCGCTACTGCTGTTCCGATTTCATCATCATTGTTATACAAGACAACGGTCGATCCAGGCTCAGCGCCAGTCACTGTTACAGGCGTTTGGGTGTAGGCTTTCTCCAGCAAGCGTGTCTCTACAGTAGGAGCTGCAAGACGCTTCACAGGCATAGTTACATCATTAGAAGTATTGTCCTTATAGGTAATGGTCACCACACCTGCTGCTGAAACCGAGTATTCCTTGAAGTCTTTGAAGTTGCAATATTCGGATTAGTAGCCTTAAAAGTTTCCCAAATCTTCTCTTTTTCAGCCTGGGCCAAGTTAGTGGTATCATTGACAAACGTCGCTGTCGTCACATCCGTAATCGGATTACGAATGCCATCATTTTGCGGCAAAACCTGGATTCGTAGCGTTCGTGTCACTGACTGCTTAGCCGTATTGGTCACTACAAAAGAAACATTATAAATTTTCCCAGGCGTTACAACCTCTGTCTGGCCAACAGTCCCCATGATATTAAAGGCAACTGCACTATTTTTCAAGGCCGATGTTTGCGGAAAATTAATGCCATTCACACGATCACTACCAGAAGCGTAAGCAAGGCTTTTAATACTATTTCGTGTAGGAATGGTTTCCACAACATTATAAGCCTGATTAATGTAATCAGAGTTATAAACAGAAATCAAGGCATTGTTGGCTGGCCCTAAATTATACTGGGGTGCACGGAGACTGGTATCAGCATCTATACGATTCCCGTTACGTGGATCCCGTTGGCCAGATGTCGCACGAAGCACCGCATTGACCAAGCGATTGCGAGCACTCTTAGCTTGACTTTCTACAGCATCGATTTGAATTGCCGGATTGGACAAACCAGTACGAATTGCTTCTAAAGCCAGATCTCCACTTTTAATAGCAGATTCTGTCCCAGGGATTTCCAATGCCTGCGCACGATAGGTGTATAAATCCAAAGCTAAGACTTGCAGGCGCTTCACCTGGTCTTCCGAGCGAGTGTTTTGAGCCTCTGCTACTTTCTCACTCGTTTCAGAAGTAGCTACATGAATAGCGTCATTCTCTGAGAGAGTGCTACTAGCGATTTCTGAAGTGGACGGACTCGCTGAAGCACTGACAATATGAGATTCGCTCACAGATACCGATTGAGACAGAGAGACGCTTTCACTAGCTGACTCTGAAAATGAGATGGATTCACTTATGGAGTGACTCGCTGACACAGAGTCTGTGGTAGACGTCGTCCCCAAGACAAGACTATCCGAACCCGCTACACCAGTCGATGGGCTGATTTCAGAGCCAACAGTCGCATTCATCTCATTTTCCTCGGCAAATACTGGATTGGCAACCGTTGTCGCCCCAGCCAGAGCCCCTAGCACAACCATCCCTTTGACCAGATCCGCAGGCATAGAGTGTGATGATGCTTCGTATTGAACCACGATGTTTTCATCCACACCACCTCGCATGACACGAAATAGGCCTAACCGCGAGACAGATGCCCGTACCCAATTCTTTCCTGATTTGATTAATTTATAACGTGTGATTCGCTCCATTTCGCGAAAATCACCCTTCGAACGTTTGAAAAACATGTCCGCTCCTTAAAAATAAGATATCGAGTTATTATACACTAATTTTCCCCAAAAGTAACTAATTAAGACCAGTTTTTCACATAAAAAACAGCACACAAAAAGAGAACCCGGAGGTTCTCTTTTTGGATCCTTTTTCATTTCCCACATACCTGAAATGACCGAATCAAATTAGGATAGAAGATTATTTTTCATCTTCCTTTTTGCGACGTCCAAGTGCTGCAACCCCTGCAACCCCTGCAACTGCTCCAAGAAGAGCTGAAGCTACAGATCCTGTTTCACCAGTATTTGGAAGTTGTTCAAGAGCTGGAGCTGGTTGAGCTGGTTGCTCAGAAACTGGGTTCACTGGTGTATTAGGTGTTGGATCTACCGGTGTGTTTGGTGTTGGATCCATTGGTGTATTAGGTGTTGGATCTACCGGTGTGTTTGGTGTTGGATCCATTGGTTTATTAGGTGTTGGATCTACCGGAGTATTTGGTGTTGGAGTTGGTGGCACTGGAGTGTTTGGTGTTGGAACGTTTGGAGTCTTCACAAGTTTGTAAACATAAGTAACGTTCTTATCACCTTCGATGACTTTACCAGTTGTTGGGTCAGTTGTTGTCAAGTGACCTTCACCGTCAACTTTACCTACTGGGTAGTTACCTTGTGGTACCAATTCATAGACTTTACCATCTGCAGTTGTGATTGTCTTAGGACGGTTATCCACAACTGTATCGTAGTCTTTACCTACTGGTTGGTCTTTTTCATCCACTACTGAAGTCTTGATAGTGTTACCATTTTCATCTACATAGTGAACGTATACATTACCCTTAGGTTGTACAGGTTCTTCGACAAGTTTGTAGATGTAAGTAACGTCTTTACGTCCTTCAACCACTTTACCAGTTGTTGGGTCTGTTGATTCAAGGTGACCTTGAGTATCTACTTTACCAACTGTGTAGTTTCCGACTGGTACGATTTCGTAAGTTTTACCTTCGAATTTAATGTACTGTGGACGGTTGTCTTCAACAGTGTTGTAGTCTTTACCTACTGGTTGGTCTAACTCATCTGTTACTGATTGTTTAATAGTGTTACCTTCAGTATCTTTGTAGTGTACGTATACGCTACCCTTAGGTTGAGTTGGTTGTTCTTTAAGTTTGTAGATATAAGTAACATCTTTACGTCCTTCGATCACTTTACCAGTTGTAGCATCTGATGACTCAAGGTGACCTTGTCCATCAACTTTACCTACAGTGTAGTTACCGGCTGGTACCAATTCATATGTCTTACCATTGTATTGGATTTCTTTTGGACGGTTGTCTACTACTGTATCGTAGTCTTTATCAACTGGTTGATCTTTTTCATCAGTAACATCATCTTTAATTGTGTTACCTTCAGTGTCTTTATAGTGAACGTAAACGTCACCCTTCACTTCTTTGTAAACGTAAGTGATGATTGAACGTGGTTTATCAACTTTACCTTTAATTGGATCAGATGATTCCAAGTGTCCATCGCCATCAACTTTACCTACTGGGTAGTCACCTTTCGGTACGATCTTGTAAGTCTTACCGTCTGGAGTCTTGATAGTATTAGGTTTTTCACCTTCCTCAGTTGTGTTATATGGTGTGTCATATGGTGAGTTTGGTGTATCTTGACGAGGTTTTTGAATTTCTTTACCTTTTTCGTCTACGTAAGTGATGATGACGTCACCTTCTTTAGGTTTCGTTGGATCTTCTTTCAATTTGTAGACGTAAGTGACATTCTTATCACCTTCAACAACTTTACCAGTTGTAGCATCATCACCTGTCCAGTGACCTTGTTCGTCGACTTGACCTACTGGGTAGTTACCAGCTGGTACTAATTCGTATGTCTTACCTTGGAATTCAATTTCTTTTGGACGGTTGTCTACTACTGTATCGTAGTCTTTATCAACTGGTTGATCTTTTTCGTCAGTGACATCGTCTTTAATCTTGTTACCATTAACGTCAACATAGTGTACGTAGACATTACCCTTAGGTTGTGCTGGTTGTTCTTTGAGTTTGTAGATGTAAGTGACGTCTTTACGTCCTTCGATAACTTTACCTGTTGTAGCGTCTGATGACTCAAGGTGACCTTGTTCGTCAACTTTACCTACATTGTAGTTACCGGCTGGTACCAATTCATATGTCTTACCATTGTATTGGATTTCTTTTGGACGGTTGTCAATTACTGTATCGTAATCTTTATCAACTGGTTGATCTTTTTCATCAGTGACATCATCTTTAATTGTGTTACCGTCAGTGTCTTTATAGTGAACGTAAACGTCACCCTTCACTTCTTTATAAACGTAAGTGATTGTTGATTTAGGTTTATCAACTTTACCTTTAATTGGATCAGATGATTCAAGGTGTCCGTCACCGTCAACTTTACCTACTGGGTAGTCACCTTTCGGTACGATCTTATAGGTCTTACCGTCTGGAGTCTTGATAGTATTAGGTTTTTCACCTTCCTCAGTTGTGTTATATGGAGTATCATATGGTGAGTTTGGTGTGTCTTGACGAGGATCTTTAATCACTTTACCTTTTGTATCTACATAAGTGATGATTACTTCACCTTGTTTAGGTGTTTCACTTTCAGAATTTGATGAAGAGTTAGATGCTGATGCTGATACTGATGTAGAAAGTGATGTTGAAGCCGATGTGCTCAATGATGCTGATTGGCTTGCTGATACTGATTCAGACGCTGAAGCTGATTGGCTTGCTGATACTGATTCAGACGCTGAAGCTGATTGGCTTGCTGATACTGATTCAGATGCTGAAGCTGATTGGCTCGCTGATACTGATTCAGACGCTGAAGCTGATTGGCTTGCTGATACTGATTCAGATGCTGAAGCTGATTGGCTTGCTGATACTGATTCAGATGCTGAAGCTGATTGGCTCGCTGATACTGATTCAGACGCTGAAGCTGATTGGCTTGCTGATACTGATTCAGATGCTGAAGCTGATTGGCTTGCTGATACTGATTCTGATGCTGAAGCTGATTGGCTTGCTGATACTGATTCAGATGCTGAAGCTGATTGGCTTGCTGATACTGATTCTGATGCAGAAGCTGATTGGCTTGCTGATGCTGAAGCTGATTGGCTTGCTGACTCAGATGCAGACGCTGATGCAGATTCTTGAGCTGATGTAGAAGCTGACTCAGACGCTGACGCTGATGCAGATTCTTGAGCTGATGTAGAAGCTGACTCAGATACAGACGCTGATGCAGATTCTTGAGCTGATGTAGAAGCTGACTCAGATGCTGACGCTGATGCAGATTCTTGAGCTGATGTAGAAGCTGACTCAGATGCGCTTGCTGATTCAACTTCTGATTGGCTCAATGATGCAGAAGCTGATTCAGAGGCTGATTTAGAAGCTTTCTCTGAAGCAGATTGTGATACCGATTGCGACTTAGAAACCACTTCTGACTCAGATTGAGATTTAGAAACAGCCTCTGATTGTGATACCGATTGCGACTTAGAAACCACTTCTGACTCAGATTGAGATTTAGAAACAGCCTGTGATTGTGATACAGATTGTGAATTAGATACTACTTCTGATTCTGATTGTGATTTAGATACAGCCTCTGATTGTGATACCGATTGCGACTTAGAAACCACTTCTGACTCAGATTGAGATTTAGAAACAGCCTCTGATTGTGATACAGATCGTGAGTTAGATACTACTTCTGATTCTGATTGTGATTGTGATTTAGATACAGCCTGTGATTGTGAAACAGATTGTGAGTTAGATACTACTTCTGATTCTGATGCAGAGTTTGAGAATGATTGTGATTGAGAAGCAGACTCTGAATCATTCATCTTCACGAAGTAATAGTTCACATCAGTTGAAGGTTTAATCGCAGTTGGAATTGAGTAGTTGTTTGAGAATGATGAGTAACCCTTCAAATTAGAGTATACTTTACCATTTGGTGCTGTTGGGTCATTCGCAACAGATCCTTCTGCTTGGATTTCTGGAACTTTACCAGCGATTACGTTGTAACTGTTGTTACCAGCACCAGCAGGTGTCAATGAAGTACTTGGAGCACCTTTGAATGGACGTGGATAAGTGTGTAGAGTTCCGTCCATTTGTTTATAAGTATCCGTCTCAGTAGGAGATGACCAACCAGTAATAATGAGGGATTTACTTCCAGCAGTTTCGTTGACTTCAAGATAGTAGTCACCATTTTTACTGTTTACTTTTGTAACTTTTGTCTCATCAGCCTTCCACTCTTCACCGGCCTTGTTCACTTTACTTGTGTAGATGAGTGTGTACTTAGATACATCTTCAGTACCAATATCAGATGTAGCAAAATTGTTCACTTGAGATGGATCAAGGGCGTAGAATTTCGTTACAGTTGAACCTTCCGTATCAACGATTTCAGAAATACGTTTCACATAGTAGTGGTTTGCGCCACCTTGAAGTTCGACCAGTTTTTGACCGACAACACCCTTACCAAGGATACCTGATGTTTTTTGAGTTGAGTCAGTTGTTGCTGCTACATGTTTGTAACCAGGGATATCGCGGTTGCCTGAAGCTGTAAATTGTTGACCTGCAATACCTTTTTGCGTATAGCTTGCCAAATCTGTTTCACTTCCAGTAGGTTTGTAAAGTTGACCTGGAGTAGAGTTACCTTGGATAAGCTTATAGTGAGTTGTTTGCTCAGCAACTGCATAAGGAACCGAAGTTTGAACGTTTGGCTTGTCTTCATTTTCGTTACCTGGGTAGTTGGTATCACGAATTTGAAGAGTTTCATACTCAAGGTTCGCATTTACCAATGAGAAGGTTACGTTACCTGGATCACTTCCGTTAGCTCCTGTGTAAGTTAAGGTATTGCTCACATCAGAGTTGTTGTTGGTGATGTAGCTTGGAAGAGAGATATTGCTTTCTCCAGCACGAATGGTACGTGTATATGCTTCTGAACCATCCGATTTCTTCACAATACGCAAATGTACATCTGGGTTAGCTGAAAGGTTACCAGTAATGGCTGAACGGTCTACTGAAAGAGTAGCGTAGTAATCAAAATAAGTCTTATTGCCAGAAGCATGATCTGTCTTAAGGAATTGCCATACACCAAAGGTATAACGATCTGCGTTTGGATCTAATGCATAGCCTGCTTTGTTGAAGGCTGCATCTTCAATCGTTGCACCGTTAGGATCTGTAATGGCTGGAACTGTCGTTCCATTAGTGCTTGTTGAGATTGGTGACAACTGAGCTGAAATTGCTGGAGCACCGTTTACTGTTGTGTTTCCAGTAAATCCTGCTGCAGTCAAGGTTGCCATCATGTCATCTACTGACTTGCTCAAACGTTCGCGTTGGTCTGCGTATGATTGAGCTGAAGCATTAGCGTTGATCAAGCTGTTGCTTGCTGTCAATTCTGTTTGAACTTTAGCAATGGCAGCTTCAAGTGCTGCTTTCTTTTCTGGAGCTGAAACAGTTGCTGAGTAGTCTCCTGCAATCTTGTTCAACAATGCTGCTTCTGAAGTGTTTTGTTCCAAAACAACTTTATCTTCAGCTTTCGCTACTGTTGTAGTGCTTTCTACACTTGCTTCAGAGCCAGCTGCTACAGTTGATTCGCTTGAAGCTGCTGAAAGTTCTGCTGAACCTTGTTCGCTCAATGAAGCTGAGTGAGATACAGATACGCTTGTAGAGGTTGAAGCACTTGCAGATGCAGAAGCGCTAGCTGATTCTGTTGTTGACTCAGTTGTTGATTCTGTTGTTGATTCAGACTGAGATTCTGTTGTTGAAGTTGTACCAAGTACTGTACTTCCTTGTTCTACAAGAGCTTCACTTGAAAGCTCAGATGCAGTCGCAACGTCTGATCCTGTTTCATCTGCTTAGCAGTGTTTGCTACTGTAGCTGCACCAAAAACAGCCCCAGCTGCTACGATCCCTTTGAGCAAGCCACGGCTTGTCATTTCTTTCACTGATACTGCGTCTTCACGCACTTCAGCTACAACAGTCTCTTCGACTTGACCACGAATGACTTTCAAAAGACCAAAGTTAGAAGTCGCAGCACGCAACCAGTTTTTACCTGATTTGATCAATTTGAAACGAGTCACACGATCTGTTTCACGGAATTCACCGTTCGAACGTTTAAAAAACATTTCTGTCTCCTTATTACATTTTTTATTTCCCTTACATTATAGACTAATCTGTCGATTTTTGGAAGCAATTATTCTTAATTATTGCTATTTTTTTATAATTTTTGTTTTAGATAGTAATAAAATCGTTTTCAGCAGGATCAATTTGTCAAACCGGGGCAATTTTTTGAAAAATCCTATAATACTTTGACTTTAGAAGTAAAACAAAAAGCCCCATTTTATAGGGGATTTTCTGATAATTATCTGATTTTTTCCAACATGCTTTCAATATGTTGGATGGATTTTTCGCGTCCAAGTAAGTAGATGGTATCTGGTAATTCAGGACCATGCATTTCACCTGAAACGGCGATTCGGATTGGCATAAAGAGATTCTTCCCTTTGATCCCAGTTTCTTTTTGAACCGCTTTGATTTGTGGGAAGATATTTTCTGCCACAAACTCATCGTCTGACATGGCTTCAAGTTTTGCTTTGAAGGCTTCAAGTACCGTTGGCACTGTTTCACCAGCCATGACTTCTTTCTCTGCTTCTGTCAATTCTGGGAAGTCTGAGAAGAAAAGATCTGTCAATGGAACGATTTCATCCACTGACTTCATTTGTGGTTTGTAGAGTTCCACCAATTTCTCAGCCTTGTCTGTCAAACGTCCTGCTTCTTCAAGGAATGGTTTTGCCATTTCAAAAATGGTCGCAAGATCCGCATTCTTGATGTACTCATTGCTCATCCAGTCCATTTTCTTTTGGTCGAAAGCAGCTGGAGACTTACTGAGACGATGTTCATCAAAGAGCTTGATGAGTTCTTCGCGAGAGAAGATTTCGTCTTCCCCACCAGGGTTCCAACCAAGAAGAGCGATAAAGTTAAAGACTGCTTCTGGAAGGTAACCTTTCTTACGATAGTCTTCGATAAATTGAAGGGTATTGGTGTCCCGTTTAGACAACTTCTTACCTGTTTCAGAGTTGATGATCAAGGTCATATGACCAAACTCTGGCGCTTCCCATCCAAGCGCTTCATAGACCATGAGTTGTTTTGGAGTGTTGGCGATGTGGTCATCTCCACGGATAACGTGAGAGATTTGCATATCGTGGTCATCGATGACAACGGCAAAGTTGTAAGTTGGATAGCCATCTTTCTTTTTGGATAACCCAGTCTCCACCGATATTGCCACCTTCAAACTCGATATCGCCTTTGACCATGTCATGCCATTTGTAGATACCTGACTCGTTCACTGCCAAACGAACCGTTGGAATCACACCAGCTGCTTCACGTTCTGCGATATAAGCTGCTTTTTTTCTTCTTCGCTCATGCCAAGGTACTCGTTGATGTAGCGAGGTGTTTCACCCTGCTGCTTCTTGGCGTTCACGTTCAGCTGCCAACTCTTCTTCAGTGACGTAAGATTTGTAAGCTTTTCCTTCCGCCAAGAGTTGGTCGATGTATGTTTGATAGAGTTCCAAACGTTCAGACTGGCGGTAGTTTTCATGCGTCTCTGGGCTTTCATCCCAGTCCATGCCCAACCAACGAAGGTTTTCGAGCTGTGAACGTTCGCCGTCTTCGACGTGACGTTTGCGGTCCGTATCCTCGATACGGATGATAAAGGTTCCACCATGGTGACGCGCATACAAGTAGTTAAACAATGCGGTACGAGCATTTCCGATGTGTAGTAGCCCTGTTGGACTTGGTGCATAACGCACACGAATATCTTTTGCCATATTTCTCTCCTCTTATCTTGTTCGCTATTTCTAGCTCATTTTTCAATCGTTCCTATTATACCACAAAGAAAGCAGGACTGAAATGAATAAGTGACCTTTCTAGCCTTTCTTGCTATATATATGAAAAAAGCCAGAACAAATGCTCTGACTGATATCCAATCTATTGGTATCTTATTTTAACCGTTCTTCTAATTCAAAGTCAATTGGCAGGGTTTGTAAAAAGTGCTCCAACTCACGTTCCCAGTAGAACCATTCGTGCTTGCCTGGACTGTGGGTATAGGTGACATCCAAACCTAACTTTTCTAATTCCTTGACTTCAAATTATTGGCCTCATAAAGGAAATCCTGCTCCCCACACCAGATCCAGAGTTTGGTCTTCTTATCTGAAAACTTCTTGGCAGCAGTCTCTAGCGAATAGGGACTAGTTGTCCAATCCTCAATCTCTCCAAAGATCCCCTTCCAAAAAGCTGGTTGCTCCAAGTCATTGTTTTCAAAGTCCCGATCGTGGAAACTCAGAGCACCGGAAAAACTAGCCGCATGAGAGAAACGATTTGTCTTGAGGGCCAAGAGCATCGATCCATAGCCACCCATGGATAGGCCAGCAATAAAGGTCTTCTCCCGTTTCTTGGTCATATTAGGGAAGAAGCGAGAAAGAGTCTCTGGCAATTCCTCCGCAATGGCTGTGTAGTAGTTGTAGCCATACTGGGTATCTGTGTAAAAACCATTATTGGTATTAGGTAGGACCACGATCAGATTGGTATTGCGCAAAATGCGCTCCACATTGGTTCGCTTCAACCAAGAGTGGTGGTTGCCATTCATCCCGTGTAAGAGATAAAGGACTGGAATATCCGTATCCGCTGGATCTTCCACGCGCGATGCATCAGGATAAAGGACGGACACGCCCCACTCCATCTTCAAGGCTTCTGAATAATACTCAATCTGCATAACTGCCATTTGATTTCCTCTTTCTACTGTTAAAAACACTCGGCAAGCCTCTGGCTGCCAAGCGTTTCCATTTCTTCTATTATTTCACTTCCATCACGACTGGTAGGATGGCTGGACGGCGTTTAGTTTGTTCAAACAAGAACTTAGACAAGTTGTCGCGTACCAAACCTTTCAATTCCCCCCAGTCAAAGCTGTCTTGTGCCAAATAGTCTTCAACACTTTGGTTGACCAATTCGCAACTTTCACGAAGAATATCCCGACTCTTCTTGACATAGACAAAACCACGGGTGTGCACGCGCGCTTTGGAAATAATTTTCTTCTCTTTGCGATTCACGGTGAGCGCCACGATAAAGATCCCGTCTTCTGACAAGACCTTACGGTCACGAAGGACGATATTGCCCACATCCCCAATGGCATTTCCATCGATCATGACATCTCCAGCTGAGACGCTACCGGCAGGGACGAAGTCCCCCTTTTCGTACTCCATCACAGTTCCGCGTTTTGGAATAAAGATATTTTCAGGCAAGATACCGACTTCCATCGCTACTCGTGCATGGGCATCCAATTCGCGGTATTCCCCTTGGATCGGGAAGAGGTATTTAGGACGAAGAAGGTTGATCATCAACTGCAAGTCCCGTGCGTTTCCGTGACCAGACACGCGCAAGCTTGACGTGATCAATTTGACAATGCCACCTGCTTGGTAGATCATGTTTTCCACACGAGCCACCACAGCTTCTTTAGCAATCGATGGTGTTGTGACGACATAGACCAAGTCCCCATCTTTGATTTCCACATAACGGTGACGGCCAATAGACATCTTGCGCAAACCGTTGATCGGCTCACCCATCCGGCCTGTTTCTAAAATGATCAATTCATGATCTTCAAAACGGCTCATTTCTTTTGGCTTGATCAAGAGTTTTTCGTTGGCAAGAGACAATTTATTCAAGCGAATAGCTGTGCGGACGATGTTTTCCACATCAAACCCTGTCAAGACCACTCGACGGCCAGTCTCAGCCGCAGCATCAAAGACCTGCTGGATCCGAGAAAGGTTGCTGGCTACCGCCGCCACGATGACACGACCATCCCAGTCTGCAATCGTATCTAAGATAGCATCGCCTACTTCTTGCTCACTGGCAACTTGAATATTACTATCCGCATTGGCCGAATCACTCAAGAGAGCGAGCACGCCTTCGCGTCCAATCTCAGCTAGACGAGCAAAGTCTGTCGCGTATGACTCGCTGGCAGTTTGGTCAAATTTAAAGTCTCCTGTGTAGACGATATTGCCCTCAGGAGTGCCAATCACAATCCCGATACTTTCAGGGATGGAGTGGGTTGTTTGAAAGAAAGAGACGACGGCATCCCCAAAATCAATCTCAGAATTCTGATCGATGACATGGAAGTCGTTGAATTTCTTCACACTGTCATTGCTTTACAAAGAGTTTAGCCAACTCAATGGTCAACTCTGTCCCGAATACAGGGACTTTCGCTTCCGCCAAAAGATAAGGCAAGGCCCCAATGGCATCCGCATGACCATGGGTCAAGAAAACACCCGCAATGCGGTCCTTGTTTTCAAATAGATAATCCATGTTGGGGATAACGACATCCACCCCAAGTTGCTCATTTTCTGGATACTTCAAACCTGCATCCAAGACAAAAATCGAATCGTTCACTTCGGCAACGTAGAGATTTTTCCCATTTTCTCGAACACCGCCAAGAGTGACTAATTTAATACTACTCACTGTTGTCTCCTTTAGTGTGATTATTTTAATACTTACGGTCCTTGGTCGCCCAAGTCGAATTACAGCTTTGCAAATACTTGCATATCTACTCTATTATACAATTTTTTTCTCTTTTTTTCAAAAAGCTTCCCACAGCAAAAAAGTCCTCTCATCTGAAGTAGATGAGAGGGCTTCTAGGCGCCTATTTTTAGGGGGAAAAGACCCTAAAGATGGTAATCTCCCCGTTTATTTTCAATGATCCGCATGGCTGCCTTGATCACATGAAACTTGCCTAACAATTCCTCTAGGCGCTTACTATTTCGCTCGCTCAATTGGCCGTTCTTGACCGCTTGGGACAGGCGATAAAAGTCATCCAAGTCCTCCCCAATGTTTTCAAACAGCTCTTTGGCTTCCTTGAGTCGGTAGCGATTGACTAGGTAGTTCACATCTTTTTTGAAGGAAGCGACATTGTTTTCGTGAATGTCCGTATAAGCTTCCTCTTCTTCCTTAGATTCTTGGTAATTAACCGCCTTAAAACAGGTGATAAACTCCCGACTTTTTGATATTGCAGACAAAGATGACGCCATCACTGGCTACATAGGCTTCTGTGTTGGCGGGTTGAACCACATTACTATCATAAGGAGAGAGGGAGGAGAGGTGTTGGTTGATCCACTTATTCAAGTGCTGATCATCTACGCCAAAGCGCTCAAAAGCTCTTTGCCGAAAATGGTCACGACAACTATATTCTTGCGCATACGACAATCCCATACTCTCACCTCCTCCTGAGTATTTTTATAAAAAAATGGCCTCCAGTCTTACGGGACTAGAGGCCTGGTCTGCTTCACTGACTTGGTGCAATTAACCTTTTGGCTAACAAAACAATGTTTATGATGTTGATTTCATTTAATAGTATTTGTGTAAAATACCAGAGGTTTTCTTTGCTATCCTAAATCCAAATGATTAGTTTTCGACTGGACGCATCGAAGTTTGAAAACCTTTACAAAAAGCTTCTACCTACTATTTCCACGTTTTCTTATGTCTCCGGACAAACTAAGCAGGTTTGCCCGACCGTCCAACCGATCCGACACACACGACATGACTGCTCTTTTACGATAAGAGCATGAACAGATATCAGCAAAACAGGCCTAAAACGAAGTAACCTAAATTTTAACTCGATAAGGCATTGGTATCAATCCCTTCTTTATCTTTCTAACTATATTATACTCACCTACCTGAGTAATTGCAAGCGATTTCAGCTGAAACTAGTTCCAATTTTTATGCGGTTTTATAGATGATTTAAGAAAAAGAAAAGAGGCTGGGACAAAAGTCCTAGCCTCTCAATTATTTTTGGATTGTCGAGCAAGACGCAGTGGTTGAGTGGGCTATACTACGCTGATTGCATCAGCTTTTATAGCCCTACTCAACTGTGCGGAGGTGGGACGACGAAATCGAATTCTAACGAATTACCGATTTCTGTCCCACTCTCTAGCATGTAGACAAACTACTTCTACATCAAACAACCTAAGTGATGTCGCTTCTGTCCTACTCCCATTTTACGGGCTTTGTATCTTATTCTTTCTCAAACAATTGATAGTAATCTGCGATGGTCATTTGGCCTTTTTCTTCTTGATTGAGATCTTGGACGATGTGTCCGTCTTTCATGACAATCAAGCGATTTCCATATTTCAAAGCATCTTCCATATGGTGGGTGATCATAAGAGCTGTGAGGGCATCTTGTTTCACAAACTCATTGGTTAAGGTCATGAGCGCCTGACTGGTTTTGGGATCCAAGGCTGCAGTGTGTTCATCTAAAAGTAAGAGTTCTGGACGTTTCAGTGTCGCCATCAACAGACTCAAGGCTTGTCGTTGCCCCCCTGATAGAAACTCAACGGCTGTATCGATATGATTTTCCAAGCCATTGCCAATCTTAGCAAGGACTGTTTGAAACTCTTCTTTATAGCTGGCCAAGTGACGCGGAATCAAGCCACGTTTTTCTCCGCGAAACTTCGCTACCAAGAGGTTTTCCGCAACCGTCATGCGAGGCGCTGTCCCCATTTTAGGATCTTGAAAGACCCGCGATAGGTACTTGGCTCTCTTTTCAGGAGAATAGTTGGTTACATCTTCTCCCAAAATATAAATCTTTCCACTGCTCACCGGAAGCGTCCCAGCAATGGTATTAAAGAGGGTTGACTTTCCAGCTCCATTGCCCCCCAAAATCGTGATAAAATCATGCTCTCGAATTTCCAAGGAAACATCATCCAGAATGACTTTTTCTTCGTTCATCCCATTGCTCACGGCTTTGGTTACATTTTTTAATTCTACAATTGCTGTCATTTACTGAGTTTCGCTCCTTTCATGATTTTTCCCTTAAAGGTTGGAATCATCAGGCAGATAGCCAAGATCAAGGCACTGAAGATTCGAATATAGCTGGTATTGATGCCAAGCGCAATCACGGCCCAAATCAAAAATTGGTAGGCGATCGATCCGATCGCAATACTGAGCAAGCGCTCTGTCAAAGTGACATTTGAAAAGAGCACCTCTCCAATAATAAGGCTGGCAAGCCCAATAACGATGACACCAATCCCACGTGAAGCATCCGCATAGCCTTCTTGCTGGGCCATCAGTGCACCAGAAAGAGCAATAATCCCATTTGAAATAACCAAGCCCATCAACTCCATCCGATCAGTGTTGATCCCAAAGCTCTTGGCCATATCTGGATTATCCCCTGTCGCAATATAGGCTTGACCCAAGCGTGTATCCAAGAAGAAGATCAAACCAAGGATCACAAGCGTTACGAAAATCAAGCCAATCAGGATCTCATTGAACCCACTGGCAAAAGGAAGAAATTCCTGAATTTTTTTATAGCCCAAAAGTCCCAGATTAGCCCGCTGCATGACAAAGAGAATAACCGAGTTACAAGATGTCATTACAAGGATCCCTGACAAGAGTGTCGGTATTCTCCCTTTTGTGTAGAGAAGACCCGTCGCAAGCCCTGCCAAGCATCCTGCTCCAATAGCAGCTAGCGTCGCAAGGAGTGGATTGACCCCTTTGGTAATCAAGGTCACCGCCACCGCTCCTCCAAGCGGGAAGGACCCTTCTGTCGTCATATCTGGAAAATCTAGAATTCGGAACGTCATAAAGATTCCTAACCCTAAAATGGCCCAAATCAAACCTTGTGAAACAATTGAATTAATCATAGTTTCTCCCTTCGATAATAGTAGTTTAATTGTATCACAAATATGGAGGAGAACCTATAGGAAATTGTCATCAATTCTCTTTTCATGCTTCATAAAAAAACCAAAAGGTTGTGCCTTCTGGTTTTTAATCGTGATATTTTTTTAAAGGATTAAAAGAAAATCTTAGTCTTCTTTTTTCTTTCGAGCAAGACCAAAGCCTGTTGCAATTACACCAAGCAATCCAAGGCTCGTAAGAGCGGTTGCTGATTCTGTACCTGTGTGTGGCAATACTTCTTTCACCTTCACAACATCTGAGACCAAATTTTCTTCAACCTTTTGCTCTACCATTGGCGCAGGTGTATGGTAGCCAATAGTTGGTTTAGGCTCTGGCTTAGGTGTTGGTGTTGGTTGTGGTTGTGGTTCCGGTTGTGGTTCTGGCTGTGGCTCCGGTTGTGGCTCCGGTTGTGGTTCCGGTTGCGGTTCTGGCTGTGGCTCCGGTTGTGGTTCCGGTTGTGGTTCCGGTTGCGGCTTTTCTTTTGTAACAAGAATATTATTTTTATGCCATTCTACAGTTGGTTTTACAGTTTCTTTTAGCACCGGATCCTTTTCCAATTCAGGAGCTGTTGGCTTCACTGGTTGTTCAGGAACTTTTGGTTCTACCTTGTAAAGTGGACAAGCCGGCGGAACAGGAACTTCCTTTTCAGCTGGAACATCTTTGATTTCAGGTTTTTCAGGGGCTGTTGGAGCAGTTGGAGCGGTTGGTTTCACCGGCTCTTCTCCTGGATCTTGTGGAAAGGCAACGTTTGAATTGATTGAGAACCAATAGAGGGTTGCTTCATCCGTAGCATTCGCTCCCTTAGCAGTGAACTCAAGATGGCCGTCTTTCAAGACAACTGCACCACCACCATAGTAGAGATACGGACTTTTTGGATCATCCCATCCCTTAGTTGAACTTGAAGGATCCGCATTAAAAGTTGCACCTTCGTTCATGTACTGGTTTTGTTCCTTGGCAAATACTTCTTTTGTAGTTGGATCTTGGTCAACACTAGAATTTGGCAATTTAATAAATTCTTTATTTCCAATATTTACAGACTCTACGTGAGGTGTATTTTGGTGCTTCATCCGTGGGGTATAGGTCAAAATTCCTGATCCCGCATCAACTGAATAAGTACCGACAATATCAGAATTATCCCCAAATTTATAGTCTTCTGTTCCGATAGAATGACCATTTCCTCCACCCGAAGCATTGACTGTCGTCACATCAAGGACAGTTTCTTCACTGACTGAGAAACCATTCCCATCCCAAGTTGCTTTTTGACCAACGATCTTCAATGGATTGTCAGCATCATTAAAGACTTGAGCGCTACCGAAGTTTGCATAGCCACGCTTCACAGCGACATCTGCTCCGTCAAGACTAGGGTTGCTACCATCTGAATAAGGATCCCAAGTTCCACGAACAGTGTTTCCATTGATATCTTTAGCTTCTACAAGAAGGGCGCGAGGTTTGTCATTTTCAACATAAGAAGCTCCATTCCAGTGGTTTAAGGAATTCAAAGCCAAAATGGCATTATGGTTAGCTAAATTAATCAATTGATCATTTTCATCATAAAATTCAACATCAACACCAACTGTGACGGGTTGGTCTGTGTCAGTTGAGCTTCCGATCGTCATTGTTACCGCTGGATCATTGTAAATTTGAACGATTCCTCGACCGTCATTAGATGGCAAGCTTTTCACTTCATACTTGTAGACCACTTTAGCGATACGCTTGATATCACGACCTTCTTTGATATTAGCTTGGCGAAGCCCCTTGTATGTGACGTCGAACTTATCTCCAACTTTGACGACTGCCCATTCGATTTCATTATCTGCATATGGGTTCGTTGTTGTCAAATCAGAATCTTGTAGGTTCTTGGTTTCATACATCTTGGTAGCTTTACCATCCCCATACAAGCGAGATTGACCTTCTTTTGTCAAATACGTAGTAAGACCTGTTGTTTGGTGGTAAAGCGTCGTTGTTTCCCCATCTGCCAACTCTTCTGGGAGGAAGGTCAAATCTTGTTTGTACTTCTCAGGGTTCCCACCACGCTCTTAACCATCTTATTGAAGGCATCTTTAGCATCATCGTATTGCGCTTTTTTCTTCTTGTATAGTTCATTATCAATCAAGTAAGCTGCTTGCGCTTCATCATAGAGACGCTTTTTCTCCTTGTAGTCAGCCAATTTGATGTCGTAAGCCTTTTGAGCCAAATTGTTTTCTGTCTCAACGGCTTGTTTGGCTTTAACAGACTCAATATAAGCTTTAAAAGCAGTTTGGTATTCTTCAAAAGCTTTTTCATAAGCCGCTTTTGCAGCCTGATTATCTGCTAGGGCTGCAGCATTTTCAGCCACTGCTTTTTCGTACGCAGCTTGCTCTTTGTTATAGGTTTCAACTTCCTTGTCATAAGCTGCCTGAGCCGCTGCATTTTTCGCATCTACAACTGCTTTTTCCTTCTCATAAGTTGCTTGATTTGCTGCAACTTCTGCCTTATAGTCTGCTACAGTTTTATCCATAGCAATGGCTTGCTTCGCATAATCTTGCTCAGCAGTTTTTTCATCTGCTTGGGTCTTTGCTTCTGTTTCTGTAACTTTAAGTCCAGTAGTCGCCGCATCTGTTTTCGCAGTCTCCAAATAATCTGGTACAGCAACTTCTTTAGTCTCAGTTGTCGATCTTATTGGAGTAGCCGTTGTTGAAGTGACCGTTGTAGTAGCTGAAGCAACTTCATCTGCAGAAACAGATGCAGCACCTGCTACTGCAAGAACCGTAGCGACTGCTACAGAACCAAAAGCGACAGACGTTTTACGCAAGGCATATTTGGTAGTCTTGCTATCTTTAATTAGTGACATATAATTCCTTCTAACCTCTTTTTCAAATTTCTCCTTATAAAAATCAACACTTTAAACGCTAGTGTCGATTTTTGTAAAGAGATATTAACACTTACCCCCTTATGTGTCAATATTATTTTTTTAATTTTTTTCACATCTCCATTTAAATTTTTGCTTCTTTTTTTGATAAAACTCCTTGTTTATAAAAGTTTTCTTTTTAGTTTTCTTCTATATATGTCAAACGTTTGATATCTGATTTTTTTGCCGGTTCATTTTTTTCTAAAAAAATTTTTTTAACTTTATTTACAGAAATAAAAACAGAATAAACTGCAGAATTTCTTTTACTAATAGGCTTTACAACTTATGCAAACGTTTCTCCTTGTTCTGTTTTTATCACTAATTTGTACTATTTTTAAAATGCGGGGAAATTTTGTGTCAAACGTTTTTTAGTTTTTCATTTTTATGAATCAAAAACCCCTATTTAAGGCTATTTTCTAATACTTACATGAAAATTTTCAAACAGGCTTCCATCCTTAAATTGACACTATCTAGTGAAATGTCGTATACTTATTGGCATCGATAGAACAATTTACTTTAAACTGTTCAACGAACTATACAAACAGTATGTGGGAGAAAAAAATGAAACAACAAAAAAATAGTGTCTCTGAAAAAGGGCACGGCTATTTCCGCAAACGTAACAAGGCATTGGTCTCTATGATTACCCTTTTTGGAGCCTTGATGGTAAGCTCTGTTGCCATGGCTGACGAGGTCAACACCAATCCGACTTCTGAGATCCCAGCAACCGCTCAACCAGTAGCAACCAACACCAGTGCTCCTACCACTACTAGTGAGGAAGGTGCTACGACGGAAGCAACGTCTTCTCCATCGGAATCAACAGCAACTGTAACTGCCACTCAACCGGTCAGTGCAGCTCCAGCAACTACTTATAATACTCCAAATCACCAACGACGTCACCTTTGATAAAGCGACTTATAAAAGTGGAGAAGATGTTCGGATCTCCATCAACAACCCTGAAGTGGTTTCTTCTGATGTCACTGTCTCTCATTTAGATCAGGTCATTTATGAAAAGAAAAACGTTGAAGGTAGCGAGCTGACGATTCCAAGTACGGTCTTTTCACCTAATGCTGGATTTATCGTAGATGTCCTTGGTAAGAAAGCAGATGGCTCCCAAGCCTTTCATAAGGCAGCGGGTCTTGCTGTTGAAGATGACTGGACGATCTACCCACGTTATGGGGTGGTTGCTGGCTCAAAAGACAATCACAACTCCATCACCAATGATCAGGTAGAAGGCTACAAGAATAGTATTGACCAATTGGCCAATATGCACATCAATAACTACTTCTTCTACGACGTTTACAATACACCTGCCAACCCATTCCCAGCAAATGTTGAACGTTTCACTCAAGACTGGGCGACTTTCTTGATACCAAATAGCGAAACAGATCCTGACAAGCGCAAGTCCTACTTACCTGTCATCGATACAGAAGCAGTCAAAGAGCTAGTGGCTCATGTCCATTCAACTGGTGCCAAAGCCATGCTGTATAACATGATTTACGCAGTATCCCTCGAAGAAGGGGGTCCCAAATGAAGTGAAAAGTGCCATTGTTCGCAATCTACAAGACCATTTCAACTTCGGTAAAAAGGGTGATGTCACAGCGACTGATATCCAACAATTTCTCGATCCGGGTGATCCAAATTGGCAAAAATTTATCATTGAAGTCATGACCAAAGCCATGAAAGAAGGGAATTTTGATGGATGGCAAGGGGATACCATGGGCTCTAACTGGGTGGAAAAAGTCAGTGAACCTGGAAAAGGCTTCTCTTTAAGCGAACACTATCCAGAACTAGCCACAGCTGCAACAGAGGCCCTCAAAAAAGAAGGCTATGACTTCATGATCAACGATATCTCTACTGGAGATGCTGATCGACTAGGTAAGACCAATGTCTCTGCACCTTATGCGGAAGTTTGGGGAGATAGCATTGCCTATGACTCTACCTACCAAGCCTTGACGCGCCTTACCGAACGGATGCGTGATCTATACAAGAGGGGAAATCTCCTATCATCGCAGCCTATACCCATCGTGGTAAAAATGCATCAGCCCTCAGCAAAGACAACGAATTGCTGACAGATGCCATCATCGCAGCGAGCGGTGGTTACCATATGACGACTGCAGCCCTCAATACTTCTCAAGATGCTAAGGTTTTGGGGTGATCCAAGCAGAATGGTATCTCAATCAAAACCTACCAGTCAATGCCGACTTTGCCAATGCAGAATTCAACTACCAAGAATTCATCGTTGCTTATCAAGAACTTCTCCGCGGACGCGACACCTTGGCGCATGATACCCGTCGGATTGTAGACAATACCAATGTACTGGTGAACGGCAACTTCATCGGATCCAACCTGGATAATGCTGACGGGGTTCAACCTGGAACCGTTTATACCATTACAAAAGAAACCAAGACAGGTGATCGGATTGCTCACTTGATCAATTTGGTCGGCATCACTGAAAACAAATGGAACAGCGCTGTGAATACAACCGAAAAATTGACCAATATTCAAGCTTTTGTTCCACTCGGAAAAATCACAAAAGATCAGGCTGAACACGCCAGCATTTACTGGGCAACACCTGATGCTGTTGAAGGAAAATACAACATCAACCTCCGAGAAACAAGCGCAAATGTTTATTATGACGGAGGGGCTGGCCAATGGATGGCTGCTATCGATGTTCCTAGTCTAGATGTATGGGATATGCTCTACGTCAAACTCAATGAAGCCGCTCATGTTCTTTATCAAGACGAAAACGGAGTTGAGCTCGAACGTTCCAGTGACTTGGTTGGTCATACAGGTGAAAAGATCAACTACTCTACAAAAGAAACCATTGCCAACTATTTGAAGAAAGGCTATGAACTAGTAGAGAATGGCTTCGATACAGACGGACAACCAAACTTTGACCGCGACGCTACCAACACCAATGATGATGGCGTTCAAGAGTTTATTGTCCGCTTGGCACCAAAAATTGTAGAATTTTCTGCAACACAGCCCATCCAAGCCGGTCAAGTTGTTCCAGGAGATAGCGAAGGTCGCGTCTATCCAACTCCTCTAGCTCCAGCTGGTCAAACAACGGCTGATCTGGATCATTTATCTGAAACAGTGACCCGTACAGTGACCTATGTAACAGAGGACCAGGATGGATCTAACCGCCAGTCTGCAGGAATAGCTGATCAAACTGACAGCCTTCATTTCACTCGCAAAGGTACCATCAATTTGGTGACAGGCGAGACAAGTCTTGAAGACTGGACAGCTCAAGACGGCACAAGCTTTGCAGCTCTTGAAAATCCCGTCAAAAAAGGCTATGTTGTCGTAGCAGAAGAATCGACTGATGCCACCTCTTCTGATCTGACAAAAGCAGGAGAACATACAGGCATTCATGCTGATGCAGCAGACATCACAGATACGGTCATCTATCGCCCAGTCGGTGCCTATAGGATCAGCTATGCTACTGGTAAAGAGCCAGCCCATGCTCAAAAAGAGATCTCTTATCTAAACGATCCCACAAATCCAACTGCTATCGCATCTCCTACTGCTATCCTTCCTTACGTGGAGGGATTAGAGCCAAAAGATGCTCGTGGACAAGTCTTAAACCTTGTGGATCCTCTTGACGAGACCAAAGGCTATCTTCTTCCAAGCCCTGATTCTCCAACAGCTGATACTGCTATTACCTATGCCATCAGCAAAGGATCTGTCAGAGTACGATTCCTCACTGAGGGAGGCGACACTGATCTGCAAGAGGCGCAAGACCTTGCTACAGAGGTAGATTTCGGCACCAAGTACACCAGTGAGGCCCCAACAGAAATCACAAAGGATGGTCGTATCTACCATCTAGTTGGACACCGTGCTGATTCTGCTGATCCAAGTGGCACAGTCACTAAGGGAATGAAACGGTCATCTATGATTACAAGTTAGCTACGGGAACGGTCATCGCGCGATTTGTCATCCAAGATACTAGCACTGAATTACAACCAGAGCTTGCTATTGCAACAAATGTGGACAATGGAACCCATTACGTCGCTAGCGCACCAGATGAAATCTCCTACGACGGCCACATCTACGAACGGATCGGTGCAGCTGAACAAACTGGGAACGTAGAAGTGGGAACAACCATCTTGATCTTTGCCTACAAGGTCAAAGAAATCCCTACTCCACAACCATCCCCAGAAACCGAAAAAGAAGAAACAGGCAGCCTTCTTCCTTCCGTGACAAAAGCAAACACGACTGATGCTCATGAAGAAAAGGGATCACCACTTCTCTCTAACAAAGAAGAGGAGAAACCTCTTGAAACAACAAGCCAAAAAGAGGAACTCCCTGAAGTTGTTCCTAACACCCCTCAAGAAGGAACTCACCTACCTGCAACAGGTGAAGAAACCTCTCAGCTAGCCCTACTTGGACTTGGCCTCTTAGCAGGTTTGGCCAGTCTTATCCCTTACAAAAAGAAACAAGATTAGATCCCAAACACAAGAAACTTCCTATGGAATTCTGTTCCAAGGAAGTTTTTTTATATTTATACAACTCATTCAGAGTCTAGATCCCTTTTATGAGGGTAACTGACGACAATAAGGGTGTGAAGTACTACCACTCCAAACCCTACTGTATCCCAATTCAAAGTGGATTCATTCCCCTTGTTGCCGGCAGTTTGAAAGATCAAATTGCTTTACTAGTATACTGTTTTCTCTACTTCAAGTCAATGGAATTTTACTGAAACTAGTAACCGAATGAAATGAATATATAGAATTTTACTGAAACTTTTTCATCACATTTATGCATGTTTTTCTAAGTTTCCAATACCAAACAAAGAGGCCTTGCTCTTTCGAGCAAAGCCTCTTCCTGTTGGATCTAAAATTGTCACCTCATCAACAAGTTTGTCGATGTCACCTCAATTTTAGTCTTCGCGTTTTTTGCGTTTTGCAAGTCCCGCAAGGCCAACCATACCAAGTGCAGCACCTAACAATGCAGCAGATGCTGATTGTTCTTCACCAGTTTCAGGAAGTGCTGGAGCTGGAGGAGTTGTAGGTGTTGGTGGCGTTGGTGGTGTTGGCGGTGTTGTTGGTGGTGTTGGTGGTGTATTCGGTGGTGTTGTCGGCGGTGTATTCGGTGGTGTTGTTGGTGGTGTATTTGGCGGTGTTGTTGGTGGTGTATTTGGCGGTGTTGTTGGCGGAATAACAGTGTTGTTAAACTCTGTATCTTCTGGCAACTGAGTAATAGCCGTCAATACTTTACCGTCTTTGTTAATCATAATACCCACAGTGGCAACCATCTTATCGTATTCGATGCTAGAATCTGTGCCACGGATTTCTTCTACATGGTAGAGATGAGTTCCTTCTTCACCACGTTTGAATTCAAGATTTGAGAAGGTGATCTTACCAGCCGCATCATTGGTTACGGTTTCGATCACATTTCCTTTTTCGTCCTTAAGAACGAAGCTGAATTCACCAGCCTTCAATGCACGACCTTCCAATTTCTTAGTGAATTGGAATTGAACCTTAACTGGAATGTTGACTACACGTTTTTCAGTTGGTTTTTCTGGTTTTTCTACAGTCTTCTTAGTTGGATCGTATTGGTGTACGATTTGTGAAGCTGTATTTTCAATGTCCACACCATCTTGAGCAGATTGTTTAATTTCTGCAGGAATTTCAAACTTGTAGTAACGTCCAAAGGCCAACTTAGTTGTGTCGATAACTTGTGTATTTTCTGCGTCTCCAAGTGACTTAGTCAAGTCTGCTTTAGATGTTGCAGTAATCACACCGTTTTCAACCTTGATATCAAACTTAGCTGTTACATCTTCTCCTGTTACAGAGTCGTATGCCTTAATATCAGCTCCGTTGACAGTCAAGTTTGCACTGTCATATTTATCTGTCACACCAACAGATTGAATATTGTGTGCTTCAGTGAATTTAGTTGTATCCAACCATACTTGGTAGTATACTTTATCACCTTTCTTGAGTGTCTTCGTATTGATATTTTGAGCTTCGTTGTTATCAGTCTTATCAACGTAAGGATTTGCATTTGTGTCCGCAACCTTATCCTTCAACTCTTTATCATCGTCGAGAAGTTTCACACCTGTAAGATCGAATTTAGATTCGTTCAAGATGTATTTCTCTGGGTTGAATTCTGGAGTTTCAGGTGGGCGAACAGTGTTATTGAATTCTTTGTCTGATGGATCCGTTACCTTAGTAAGGAGAGCTTTCGCTGTTCCATCATGAGAAACTTTAACTGTCACAACTGCTTTCATCGTGTCATAAGTAACGGTTGTATCAGTTCCTTTGACTTCTTCTACAGTGTAGTTGTAAGTTCCTTCTTGACCTTTCTTGAATTCAAGAGCTGAGAACTTAACGTTACCAGATGCATCGTTCTTCACAGTTTCAAGAGTCTTACCATCTTTATCCTTAAGAACGAAGCTGAATTCGTTAGCTTTAAGCTCACGGCCTTCCAAACGTTTCGTGAAGTTGAATTCTACTGAAACAGGGATGTTCACAACACGTTTTTCAGTTGGTTTGTTTGGTTTCTTCACTGTCTTGCTTGTTGGATCGTATTGGTGAACGATTTGAGCTGCAGTGTTTTCAATATCCGCACCACCCTTAACAGTATCTTTCACTGTTGCTGGGATGTCGAACTTGTAGTAACGTCCAAACGCAAACTTAGTTGTGTCGATCACTGGAGTATTTTCTGCGTCTCCAAGTGACTTAGTCAAGTCCGCTTTAGAAGTTGCAGAGATCACACCGTTTTCAACCTTGATATCAAATTTAGCAGTCACATCTTCGCCTGTTACAGAGTCGTAAGCTTTGATGTTTGCAACATTGATGTCAAGCTTGTCTTCTTCGTAGTCATCAGTAACACCAACAGATTGGATGTTGTGCGCTTCAGTGAACTTAGTTGTATCCAACCATACTTGGTAAACAACCTTATCGCCACGTTTCACAGTCTTAGTATTGATGTTTGCTGCTTCATTATTGTCAGCCTTATCAGCGTAAGGATTTGCGTTTGTTTCCGCAACCTTGTCTGCCAATTCTTTATCATCATCAAGAAGTGATTTACCAGTAAGGTCGAATTTCTCAGCGTTCAAGATGTATTTCTCTGGGTTGAACTCTGGAGTTTCTGGAGGAGTCACCTTGTTGTTAAATTCTTTGTCCGCAATGTCGCCAACTTTCGCGATCAGAACTTTAGCTTTTCCGTCGTGTGAAACTGTGACTGTTACATTCGCTTTCATAGTGTCGTATGTAACGGTTGCGTCAGATCCTTTAACTTCTTCTACTGTGTAGTTGTGTACGCCTTCTTGACCTTTCTTGAACTCAAGTTTAGAGAACTTAACGTTACCATCTTTATCGTTCTTCACAGTTTCAACTTCTTTACCAGTTGAATCTTTAAGAACGAAGCTGAATTCGTTGGCTTTAAGCTCACGGCCTTCCATACGTTTAGTAAAGTTGAATTCTACTTCAACTGGCACGCTGTTGACACGTTTTTCAGTTGGTTTTTCAGGTTTTTCAACTTTCTTAGTCGTTGGGTTGTAGTAGTTGACTACTTGAGCCGCAGTGTTTTCGATGTCAACTCCACCTGCAACGTCGGCTTTCACTGTAGCTGGGATATCAAACTTGTAGTAACGTCCGAATTCGAATTTAGTTGTGTCAATCACTTGTGTGTTTTCTGCATCGCCAAGTGACTTAGTGAAGCCATCTTTAAGGGTTGCAGTAATCACACCGTTGTTCACAGTAATATCGAATTTAGCTGTTACATCCGCACCAGTCTTACCGTCATAAGCTTTGATTGCTGAACCATCAACATCAACTTTAGCCTCATCGTAGTCATCTGAGATTCCTACTGATTGGATATGGTCTTTGTTGTTTGCATCAAATTTAGTTGTATCCAACCATACTTGGTAAACAAGTTTTTGACCTGGTTTAACTGATTTAGTATTGATATTCGCTTTTTCGTTATTAGATGCATCGTCCGCATATGGGTTTGCATTGGTATCTGCGTACTTGTCTGCCAACTCTTTATCATCATCTAATAATGAAGTTCCAGTCAAATCAAATTCTTTTTCGTTTAGAACATATTTTTCTGGATTGAATTCTGGAGTTTCAGGAGGTGTTACACGGTTGTTAAATTCTTTATCCGCAATTTTGCCTACAGTCGCTACGAGAATCTTAGCTGTTCCGTCGTGTGAAACTGTGACTGTTACATTCGCTTTCATAGTGTCGTATGTAACGGTTGCGTCAGATCCTTTAACTTCTTCTACTGTGTAGTTGTGTACGCCTTCTTGACCTTTCTTGAATTCAAGAGCTGAGAACTTAACGTTACCAGATGCATCGTTCTTCACAGTTTCAAGAGTCTTACCTTCTGAATCTTTAAGAACGAAGCTGAATTCGTTAGCTTTAAGCTCACGGCCTTCCAAGCGTTTCGTGAAGTTGAATTCCACTTCAACTGGAACGTTGTTGACACGTTTTTCAGTTGGTTTGCTTGGTTTTTCAACTTTCTTAGTTGTTGGGTTGTAGTAGTTTACTACTTGAGCCGCAGTGTTTTCGATGTCTACACCACCAGGTACATCAGCTTTCACTGTTGTTGGGATGTCGAACTTGTAGTAACGTCCGAATTCGAATTTAGTTGTGTCGATCACTTGTGTGTTTTCTGCGTCGCCAAGTGACTTAGTGAAGCCATCTTTAAGGGTTGCAGTGATCACACCGTTGTTCACAGTAATATCGAATTTATCTGTTACTTCTGCGCCTGTTACTGAGTCGTAAGCTTTGATCTTAGTAGAATCAAGTTCCAACTTCGCTTCATCGTAGTCATCTGAGATTCCTACTGATTGGATGTTGTCCTTGTTGTTTGCGTCAAATTTAGTTGTATCCAACCATACTTGATAAACCAACTTATCGCCACGTTTCACAGTCTTGGTGTTCAAGTTTTCTTTTTCGTTGTTTGATGCATCGTCCGCATATGGGTCCGCATTGGTATCTGCGTACTTGTCTGCCAACTCTTTATCATCATCAACGAGCTTGTCGCCTGTGATATCGTATTTCTCTTTAGAAACAACGTATTTCTCTGGTTGGAACTTAGGTTCTTCTGGAGGTGTTACACGGTTGTTAAATTCTTTATCCGCAATTTCGCCAACAGTCGCGATCAGAACTTTAGCTGTTCCATCGTGTTTCACTGTGACTGTCACATTCGCTTTCATAGTGTCGTATGTAACGGTTGCGTCAGATCCTTTAACTTCTTCTACTGTGTAATTGTGTACGCCTTCTTGGCCTTTCTTGAATTCAAGAGCTGAGAACTTGACGTTACCAGCCGCATCATTGCTTACAGTTTCAAGAGTCTTACCTTCTGAATCTTTAAGAACGAAGCTGAATTCGTTAGCTTTAAGCTCACGACCTTCCAAACGTTTTGTGAAGTTGAATTCCACTTCAACTGGAACGTTGTTAACACGTTTTTCAGTTGGTTTTTCAGGTTTTTCAACTTTCTTAGTCGTTGGGTTGTAGTAGTTAACTACTTGAGTCGCAGTATTTTCAATATCCGCACCGCCAGGAACATCTGCGTTCACAGTTGCTGGAATATCAAATTTATAGTAGCGTCCAAACTCGAACTTAGTAGTGTCAATGATTTGAGTGTTTTCAGCGTCGCCAAGTGACTTAGTGAAGCCATCTTTGAGGTTAGCTGTGATTACACCGTTAGCGATTGAGATGTCAAACTTAGATGTAACATCCGCACCTGATACTGAATCGTATGCCTTGATGTCTGAAGCATTCACAGTCAACTTAGTTTCATCGAAGTCATCTGTGATACCAACTGTTTGGATGTTATCCTTGTTAGCTGCATCAAATTGAGTCGTGTCAAGCCATACTTGGTAATAAAGTTTTTGGCCACGTTTCACAGTCTTGGTGTTCAAGTTTTCTGCTTCGTTGTTTGATGCATCGTCCGCATATGGGTTAGCGTTTGTATCCGCAACCTTGTTAGCCAATTCTTTGTCATCATCAACGAGTTTCGTACCTGTTACATCAAATTTCGCTTCAGAAACAACATATTTTTCAGGATTGAACTTAGGTTCTTCTGGAGGAGTCACACGGTTGTTAAATTCTTTATCCGCAATGTCGCCTACAGTCGCGATAAGAACTTTAGCAGTACCATCGTGTTTCACTGTGACTGTTACATTCGCTTTCATTGTGTCGTATGTAACGGTTGCGTCGCTTCCTTTAACTTCTTCTACAGTGTAGTTGTGAACACCTTCGTCACCCTTCTTGAATGACATAGCTGAGAACTTAACGTTACCAGATGCATCATTGCTTACAGTTTCAAGAGTCTTACCTTTTGAATCTTTAAGTACGAAGCTGAATTCGTTAGCTTTAAGTTCACGGCCTTCCAAGCGTTTAGTGAAGTTGAATTCTACTTCAACTGGAACGTTGTTTACACGTTTTTCAGTTGGTTTGCTTGGTTTTTCAACCTTCTTAGTTGTTGGGTTGTAGTAGTTTACAACTTGAGCCGCAGTATTTTCAATATCCACACCACCAGGTACATCAGCTTTCACTGTTGTTGGGATGTCAAACTTGTAGTAACGGCCGAATTCGAATTTAGTTGTGTCGATCACTTGTGTGTTTTCTGCGTCGCCAAGTGACTTAGTGAAGCCATCTTTAAGGGTTGCAGTAATCACACCGTTGTTCACAGCGATATCGAATTTATCTGTTACTTCTGCGCCTGTTACTGAATCGTAAGCTTTGATCTTAGTAGAATCAAGATCCAACTTAGTTTCATCGTAGTCATCTGAGATTCCTACTGATTGGATGTTGTCCTTGTTAGATGCGTCGAATTTAGTTGTATCCAACCATACTTGGTAAACCAACTTGTCGCCACGTTTCACAGTCTTGGTATTCAAGTTTTGTTTTTCGTTGTTTGATGCATCGTCCGCATATGGGTTCGCATTTGTATCTGCGTACTTGTCTGCCAACTCTTTATCATCATCAACGAGCTTGTCACCTGTGATATCGAATTTCTCTTCAGAAACAACGTATTTCTCTGGTTGGAACTTAGGTTCTTCTGGAGGACGAACAGTATTGTTGAACTCTTTATCAGCAGGATCTGTCACGTTTGTGATCAAGGCTTTCGCTGTACCATCATGACGAACTTCAACTGTAACGACAGCTTTCATTGTATCGTATGTAACGGTTGCGTCTGAGCCTTTAACTTCTTCTACTGTGTACTTGTAGGTACCTTCTTGACCCTTCTGGTATTTAAGGGCAGTGACAGTTTTACCAGCTTTATTGGTGTACTCTACTGGAGCAAACTTGATCTTACCAGCTTTGTCGTTGGTTGCAGTTGCGATCACAACATTGTCGCTGTCTTTCAACTCGAATGTAAATTCGCCAGCTTTAAGGTCGCGACCTTCCAATTTCTTAGTGAAGTTGAATTCAACTGAGATTGGAACACTGTTTACACGTTTTTCAGTTGGTTTGTTTGGTTTTTCAACAGTCTTACTTACTGGATTGTAGTAGTTAACAACTTGAGCTGCTTTGTTTTCAATATCGGCACCAGCTACAACATCGTCTTTCACTGTTGCTGGGATATCAAATTTATAGTAGCGTCCAAATTCAAACTTAGTAGTGTCAATGATTTGAGTGTTTTCAGCGTCGCCAAGTGACTTAGTGAAGCCATCCTTAAGGTTAGCTGTCAGAACACCATTGTTATCAGAGATATCGAATTTAGTCGTAACATCTGCACCAGTAACTGAATCGTAAACCTTGATATCTGAAGCATTAACAGTCAATTTATCCTTGTCGTAGTTATCTGTGATTCCTACTGTTTGGATGTTGTCTTTGTTGTTTGCGTCAAACTTAGTTGTATCCAACCATACTTGGTAGTAAAGTTTTTGACCACGTTCAACAGTCTTGGTATTCAAGTTTTCATCTTCGTTGTTGGCAGTTGTATCGACATATGGGTTTGTATTTGTTTCACCATATTTATCTGTCAATTCAGAATCGTCATCAACGAGCTTCGTACCTGTGATATCGAATTTCGCTTTAGAAACAACGTATTTCTCTGGTTGGAACTTAGGTTCAGTTGGTGGAGTGACACGGTTGTTGAACTCTTTATCGGCAGGATCTGTCACGTTTGTGATCAAGGCTTTCGCAGTACCATCATGACTTACTTTAACAGTTACCACTGCAGCCATTTCATCATAAGTGACAGTTGAATCTGTACCTTTCACCTCTGTTACAGTGTAAGTGTACGTACCTTCTTGACCCTTCTGGTATTTAAGGGCAGTGACAGTTTTACCAGCTTTGTTTGTGTAGTCAACTGGAGTGAACTTGAAGTTACCGTCTGCGTCGTTGGTTGCCGTTGCGATCACAACATTGTCGCTATCTTTCAACTCGAATGTGAATTCGCCAGCTTTAAGGTCGCGACCTTCCAATTTCTTAGTGAAGTTAAATTCTACTGAGATTGGAACATTGTTGACACGTTTTTCAGTTGGTTTTTCAGGTTTTTCAACTTTCTTAGTCGTTGGGTTGTAGTAGTTTACAACTTGAGCCGCAGTATTTTCGATATCCGCACCAGCTACCACATCGTCTTTCACTGTTGTTGGGATGTCGAACTTGTAGTAACGTCCAAATGCGAATTTAGTTGTGTCGATGACTTGTGTGTTTTCTGCATCGCCAAGTGACTTCGTGAAGCCAGCTTTCAAGTTAGCAGTGATCACACCGTTGTTGACAGCGATATCGAATTTATCTGTTACTTCTGCGCCTGTTACAGAGTCATAGGCTTTGATGTCAGCTTTATTAAGATTTAATTTAGCTTCATCATAGTTATCTGAGATACCAACTGTTTGGATGTTGTCCTTGTTAGCTGCATCAAATTTAGTTGTATCCAACCATACTTGGTAAACCAATTTAGAACCACGTTCAACAGTCTTGGTATTCAAGTTTTCTGCTTCGTTGTTGGATGCATCGTCCGCATATGGGTTCGCATTTGTATCTGCGTACTTGTCTGCCAACTCTCTATCATCGTCAACAAGCTTGTCACCAGTGATATCGTATTTCTCTTTAGAAACAACGTATTTCTCTGGTTGGAACTTAGGCTCTTCTGGAGGTGTTACACGGTTGTTAAATTCTTTATCAGCTGCATCTGTTACGTTGGCAACGATTGCCTTAGCTGTACCGTCGTGTGAAACAACCACTTTAACAGTAGCAACCATTGTGTCGTATTTGACAGTTGCATCTGTACCAGGAGTTTCTTCTACTGTGTAGTTGTAAGTCTTACCAAGATCATCACGACCGAATTCAAGAGTCTTGAAGACAATCTTACCAGCAGCGTCATTCTTCACGCGTTCAACTTCAACGCCGTCTTTCTTCAATACGAATTCGAATTCGTTCTTTTGAAGTTCACGACCTTCCAAACGTTTCGTGAAGTTCATTTCCACTGGAACTGGAACACTGTTGACACGTTTTGTGTTGGTTTTTCAGGTTTTTCAACTGTCTTGCTTACTGGGTTGTAAACGTGAACTGTTTGGTTGGCTGTATTTTCAATATCCGCACCAGCTTTAACAGATTCTTTCACAGTTGCTGGAATATCAAATTTATAGTAACGTCCAAACTCGAACTTAGTGGTGTCGATAACAGGAGCGTTTACTTTATCTTTGATAAATGCTTCCTTAGAAGTTGCAGTGATGGTGCCGTTTTCAACTTTGATGTCGAATTTATTGGTTACTTCTGCACCAGTTACTGAATCGTATGCTTTGATGTCAGCTGCATTAACGTCCAATTTTTCTGCATCGTATGTATCAGATACACCAACGTATTGGATGTTGTTCGCTTCAGTAAATTTCGTAGTATCAAGCCATACTTGGTAAACCAATTTAGAACCACGTTTAACTGTCTTGGTATTCAAGTTTTCTGGTTCGTTGTTAGTTGTCTTATCTACATATGGATCCGCATTTGTTTCAGTGTACTCATTTGTCAACTCATCGTCGTCATCCATCAACTTGTTACCAGTGATGTCATATTTCTCTTTAGAAACGACAAATTTTTCTGGTTGGAATTTTGGAGTTTCTGGAGGAGTAACTTTGTTGTTGAATTCTTTATCTGCAGTACCATCAGTAGCGTTACCATTGGCATCTTTACCACCAGTTGATGTCACGTTTGTAACAGTTGTCAATGAATGACCGTTCTTGGCAACTTCAACAGTCACTGTAGCCTTCATTTGGTCGTAAGTCATTCCAAATTCTTTGTTTGCCGGAATCACTTCTTCTACAGTATATGTGTGGGTACCAACTTTTGTATTGTCAAATGACAATTCTGAGAAGGTAACATTACCGTCAGCATCATTCTGCACAGTTTCAACTTCTCTACCAGTTGAATCTTTCAATACGAAGCTGAATTCGCCTGCAGCCAATTTACGACCAGCCAATTTCTTAGTGAAGTCAAACTTGGTCACAACTGGTGAAACCACATAGTTGTTGAATTCCGTGTCTTCAGGCATTGTAACAGCTGCGCTCAAGATACCAGATGCAGCATCTTTCGTTACATTAACGGTTACGACTGCATTCATTGAATCGTAGTCGATGTTTGTATCTGTTCCAGCTTTTTCACGCACAGTGTAAGTGTGTTTACCTACAGCGTTGTATTCAATCGCATCAAATGTGATAGATCCATCTGCTGCATTTTTCTTGGTTTGGATCACATTGCCATTTTCAAGCAATTCGAATGTGAAGGCATCCTTTGTAAGCTCTTTCCCTTCAAGACGTTTAGTGAACTTGAATTGAGCTTGAGCTGCAGCAGGTGTGAAGGTGTTGTTGAACTCTGTATCTGCAGGAAGTGTGTTTGTTGCTTTAAGAACATGACCTTCCTTAGTAACAGTGATTGTTACTTCAGCTTTCATTGGGTCGTAAGTCATGCCAGTTTCTTTATTTTCTGGGATAACTTCTTCTACAGTGTACTTGTGAGTACCAACTTGAGTATTATCAAAGGTCAAATCATCAAAGGCTACAACACCTTGTTTAGTATTGGTCTTGGTTTGAAGAGTCTTACCATTTGAATCTTTCAATACAAAGCTGAATTCGCCTTCTTTCAACTCACGGCCTGCAAGGGCTTTGCTGAAGTCGAAACGAGTCTTAACTGGAGCTACTGCAAAGTTGTTAAACTCTGTATCTTCAGGCATTGTAACCTTAGCAGTCAAGACACCAGATGCAGCATCTTTCGTAACGTTAACTTTTACGACTGCATTCATATCATCGTAGTCGATGTTTGTATCTGTTCCAGCTACTTCACGTACAGTATAAGTGTGTGAACCTTCTTTATCGTAAGAAATCGCGTCGAATTGGATGGTTCCATCAGCCGCATTTTTCTTCGTTTGGATGACATTACCATTTTCAACCAATTCAAATGTGAAGGCATCCTTCGTGAGCTCTTTCCCTTCCAATTTCTTAGTGAACTTGAATTGAGCTTGTGTAGCAACAGGTGTGAAGGTATTGTTGAACTCTGTATCTGCAGGAAGTGTGTTTGTTGCTTTAAGAACATGACCTTGCTTAGTAACAGTAATGGTCACTTCAGCTTTCATTGTGTCGTAAGTCATACCAGCTTCTTTATTTTCTGGGATAACTTCTTCTACAGTGTATTTGTGCTTACCAATTTGTGTATTGTCAAAACTCAAATCATCAAAGGCTACAACACCTTCTTTAGTATTTGTCTTAGTTTGAAGAACTTTACCAGTTGAATCTTTCAATACGAAGCTAAATTCACCGGCTTTCAACTCACGACCTGCGAGAGCCTTGCTAAAGTCAAATTTAGTTTTAACTGGAGCTACAACGTAGTTATTGAAGACTTTATCATCTGCACTTGAAGCAAATCCACCAGTACCGCTATATTTAACAGAAGCTTGCAAATCACCTTTAGAGTTCTCAGTTACAGTAACAGTCATCTTAACTGTCATACCATCGTAATCGACGTTTGTATCTGCCCCTTTAACCTCAGTGATTGTGTAAGTGTAAGTACCAACTTTATTGTAAGTTAAGTTACTAAATGTAGCTTTACCGTTTGTTAGTTACAGTTTCTTCATATCCTGGAAGTGATTTATTTTCTTGATCCTTTTTAATCTTGAAGCTGAATTCACCATCAACAAGCACACGTCCTTCCAGTTGTTTTTCAACTTCTGGAGTAACTGTTACAGGTTCTTGTTTGACATAGTAATAAACCGGTTGTTTATACGGTGTCAATGAGTTGAGCAAGTCAACGTTTGTACCGATACCATTTACTCCACGAACCAATTGTTCGTTTGGAGAAAGGTGTCCAATATTATCTCCCAAGAATGGAACAAAGACAGTCTTATACGGTGTGTATCCAGCAGCTTTTTGGAAGTCAAATGGAACTTCCTTACCATTTGCATAGGTTACACCTTTGCTATCTGTGAAAGGAATGGTGTTAAGAGGTGATTTCTTAACATTTAATTCTTGTTTGTTATAATCACCAGGTTTAATCGGCTTGGTTTCTGCTAGCAACATGTAGCCATCAGTGCTCAAGGTACCGTCAGAACGTTTGCTTTGTTGTTTTGGATCTAGTAAGTAAACACGAACCACTACAGTTCCATCTTCACCTACGATTTCTTTAATCCGTTTAATTCCTGCACGCTCAGCGTCCATGAATTTAGTTCCAACTTTGTAAGGGCGACTTACATAACCTGATTGATCATTTGCATCAGCTGCTTGATACAATTTGTAACCATCAAATTGACGCTCTCCAGATGCTGTGAAGTTTTGCCCTTCCATGGCTTAAGAGTGTATGAAGCTAAGTCTACTTCATTGCCATTTGCTACGTAGTCTTGAACAGTTTTATCTGTTTTATTAGCTTTAAATGTTGGATTATTTTTATCAACTACGCGATAGTAGGTTGTTTTATTAACTGCTGCTGGAATCTTGGCATTGGTATCCGTAATTGTACGACCATTGTAAGCTGGTTCTACAACATTGATAATATCTGTTGATGTACGAGCAGCATAAACAGCATCGTATAATTTTTGTTCGTCACGTGTTAGTTGGTGTCCTGGAGCTACTAAAGCTTGAATACTTGCCCCGACTTCATAACCATATTGAATAAATGGTTGGTCCGTTTTACCAGGTCCAGCTCCTGTACCTGGATCGTAATCAACTTGCCAAGTTAATTCTCCTCTAGATGCAGTAGCAGTAGTAGTGAATTTTTGAATACCACTAGATGCAGTAATTTTTCTAGTTTCTACTACATTACCTGTATTTTTATCAATTAATTCTACAGTAGTATCAGTAGAATCATTAAATCCCTTGTAAGCACGTGTGTAGTAGTTTGTATTGTAACGTTCATTAAAGCGAGTGAGGTCTACGATGCTATAAGTATAGACATCGCCTTCTTTAGCCTGATAACCAGCTGGTACAGGTTGAGATGAAACAGTTGCACCATTTGGATCCGCCATGTCAGGTGTAGCAACTTCACCGTCTTTTAGGAAAGATGTTACAGCAACCGGCTCGTTATTATGGTCTGTTAAAGCACGTTTACCACGACGGCTACGACTTGTTGCCAAAGCACCAGCATTTGTACGTTCTTCATTAGCAGTTGCTACAGCCGCAGCAGCATCTGTACTTGCTGCTTTTTCTGCTTGCGCAGTTGTTTCTGTGCCAGTGATTGGAGCTGCTGAACTTACAGTAGCTGAAAAAGTAGTTGTTCCTGCTGGTGTAGTTGCTTCTTCTCTTGCAGCTGCTCTCTCTGAGCTTTCACCTGCTGCAGCACGAGTTGCAGTAGGTTGAGCAGTGGTAGCCGCTGTTGTAGAAGCTGGTTTAGAGCTGGTTTCTGCCTTTTTCGCTGTTGGTAGAGCGATTTCTGGCAATGAACCAACGTTTAGTGGTTTTGAAGCTTCTTCAGTTTTTTTAGTTTCAGCTGGAGCTACCTTATTTTCTGTAGCAGCTGGTGTTGCAGCTGCCTCAGTTTTTTCAGTCGCTGAAGCTGGTGTTTCTGAAGTTGCAGCAGCAGTTCCAGAAAGGTCAATTTTTGGAACTGATGCCCCTTCCCCGTATGCCTTAGAAGCAGCTGGTGCTTCTGCTTGACTTGACTCAGTTGTAGCAGGTTGTGTTGCTTCTGAAGCTGCTGTTCCCGCAGATTCAGAGGCTGTTGTTGCTTCATCTGCTGACGCAGATTGAGCTCCTGCAGCAAAGAGTGCTGTTCCTAAAAGAACTGAACAAACCCCAACGCTATACTTTCGCAATGAAAAGCGCTGGCGCTTATTAAATACATCCTTCATTTATAGGATCTCCTTTTTCATATTTCATGATTCCATGATACAAATAAAATTGTAACACCCTTGACATCTACAGTCAATCTGTTGAAATTAATTTGTAATATTCTTGTTAAAATGTCATATTATACCACATATTTTTTAATAATTTGTGCTAAATTGTCACATTTTTTCCTATTCGGTTCACTTTTTTTACATCAAAAAAAGAATACAGGAAAACAAAGATCGTTCTGTCTTCCTATACTCTTCTATATCATTATTTCACTTCTGAGATCAATCCAGTATCCACATCATACACAGCTCCCGAAATAACGACATCCTCTGGAATCAAAGGAGAAGCCTTTAAAAGCTCCATATCCTCGCGGACACTCTCCTCAATATCTTGAAAGGGAAGGAAATCGCGATCTCCTACATCCACACCCAGTTCTTTCTTGAGATGCTGACGGAAACCTTCGTTTTCAAAGGTCTGTGCGCCACAGTCTGTATGGTGCAAGACCACAATTTCACGGGTTCCCATTTGCTGCTGCGAAATGACCAAGGAGCGGATCATGTCCTCTGTCACGCGCCCTCCAGCATTCCGCAAAATATGGGCATCTCCAAGAGCCAGACCTAGTGCAGGCGCCACGTGAAGCCGGGAATCCATACAGGTCACAATGGCTACCTGTGTTTTGGGCTTAATCGGAAGACGGAGGTCTCCATGTAGCGCTACATAAGCTTGGTTGGCTGTTAAAAAATTATCAAAATAAGACATGGTCTCTCCTTTATTCCTTTGAAATTCAAATCATCTATTATTTTACCACAACTCACTATTTCTGTCAGAGGAGACCTCCCGTCATCTGTCACATCTGAAAAAAAGCCTTAAACTTCCCGTTTAAGACTTTTCTACTATTAAAATTAAAATACTTTCTTCAAGACTTCAGACAGTGTACTCACACCGACCACTTCGATCCCTGATGGTGTCGTGATCCCCGTCAGAGAATTTTTCGGAACATAAATCTTGGTAAAACCGAGCTTGGCAGCTTCATTGATGCGTTGTTCGATCCGATTGACCCGGCGGACTTCTCCTGTCAAGCCTAGCTCTCCGACAAAACATTCCTGCGGGTTGGTCGGCTTGTCCTTGTAGCTGGAGGCAATGGCTACGGCTACGGCTAGGTCGATAGCCGGCTCATCCAATTTGACGCCACCAGCTGACTTGAGGTAGGCATCCTGATTTTGAAGGAGCAAACCCGCTCGTTTTTCTAACACCGCCATGATAAGACTAGCCCGATTGAAATCAAGCCCCGTTGTCGTCCGCTTGGCGTTACCAAACATGGTCGGTGTCACCAAGGCCTGCACTTCCGCCAAAATCGGACGCGTCCCTTCCATGGTGACCACGATAGAGGATCCAGTTGCCCCATCCAAGCGTTCTTCCAGAAAGACCTGACTCGGATTGAGGACCTCAACCAGTCCACCTGATTGCATCTCGAAGATCCCAATCTCATTGGTGGAGCCAAAGCGGTTCTTGACCGCTCTCAGAATCCGGAAGGTATGGTGGCGTTCCCCCTCAAAGTACAGCACCGTATCCACCATGTGCTCCAACATACGCGGGCCTGCCAAGGTTCCTTCCTTTGTTACGTGCCCAACGATAAAGATGGCAATGTTATTGGTCTTAGCCAGCTGCATGAGTTCAGCCGTTACTTCCCTCACCTGAGAAACCGATCCTTGGACCCCTGAAATCTCCGGAGACATAATGGTCTGGATCGAGTCGATGATAAGAAAGTCAGGTTGGATCCGCTCAACCTCTGCTCGCACGCTCTGCATATTGGTCTCAGCATAGAGATAAAACTCACTGTCGATATCTCCCAAACGCTCTGCTCGAAGCTTGATCTGCTGGGCCGACTCCTCTCCACTGACATAGAGAACCGTTCCTACTTGAGACAACTGGGTCGATACTTGGAGGAGCAGGGTCGATTTCCCAATCCCTGGATCTCCACCGATGAGAACGAGACTCCCTGGGACCACTCCTCCACCAAGGACGCGGTTGAATTCTTCCATCTCGGTCTTGGTACGATGGACATTGATGGAGGTCACATCCGCCAGTTTCATGGGTTTGGTCTTTTCACCTGTCAAGGACACCCGCGCATTCTTGACCTCTGCAACCTCAACTTCCTCGACAAAAGAAGACCAAGAACCACAGTTAGGACAGCGCCCTAGGTATTTGGGTGAATTATAGGCACAATTTTGACAAATAAATGTCGTTTTTTTCTTAGCGATGATAAACCTCTTTCTAAATCTCTATCTCACACTCAATCACTTGGCAAAAATCAATCTTCTCATTTGGCACAAACTGGCGCATGAGCATGCGATGGGCTACAACTACCACAGTTTGATGTTCCCGATACTTAGCCATGCATTCTAGAAAACGAGACTTCATCTCTACAGCTGTCTCATATTGAACAGGAGAATTTGGGAGCAACTCCCCCTTGTTTTCTAAAAACAGACATCTAGCTGTTTCAAAGTTCTCTATACCTGTTTCATAAACCTGCCATTCGTGCAATAATGGCTCTACCCTCAAAGGTAGGCCCGTAGCACAAGCCAGATAAGAAGCTGTTTCTAAAGCTCGCGTCACTGCTGAAGCTACTAGCAGATCAGCTGATTGGAACAAGGGGTTTTTGGCAAAGGTCCTGAGCCTGTTTCCTCCCCTTCTCAGATAAGGGAGCCAAATCTATCCCGAACCCAGTATAGGAACGCTCCTCTAACTCACGGTAATCTGGCTCCCCATGACGGATAAAAATAATTTTCATATTAAGATCCCCATAAAACTATCCAATCTTGATTCCGCAATCTTGCCACTGCTTCAGTGTTTTAGAGAATTTCTTCTGGTTGACAACTCCGACAGCAGACAAATCGACAGAAACCTGATAATTCTCCTTGACAGCTGCCAAAACGGAAGCCTTAACACAGCCATTGCCATCTACCCCTATAAACTCTATGCTTTTAGCACCGTTTTCCTCTAAAAAATCTTTTAAATCTGGATTAGTAAAGCAAGAAGCCCGACGCTTCTCAAAGATACGAGAAGATACAAGCAGCAAGCCGGTCGCAAATTTCTTCTTTCTATCTTTTCTCTCCCAGAAAAAACGATTGAGAATATAGATAACTCGGTCGCTGGGATAGGTAGCAATTTTGTCATTTACAGCTGCAGTCAGTTCTTCATGATATGCTTTTCCTACAGCAACATAATCTGACTGCATGTCTACAACTAATAAATAGTCTGCCATTTTATTCCTCTATTTCCCAGTTGATCCAAAACCACCAGTTCGAACACCGTCAGCTTCATCTCCATCTGCGATTAAAAATGGTGCAAAGACAGCCTGAACCACACGTTCCCCAACTTCAAGAACAACTTCCTGATCGGTAATATTTTTCATCTGAGCAAAGATATGGCCTTCATTTCCTGGATTCCCATAGTAGTCGCCATCAATAACCCCCACAGAGTTTATTAAGACCAGACCTTTTTTGCGAGGATTAGAAGAACGATCATAAAGATAGAGTACCTCATTCGGCTGCATATAAGCCTTGACCCCAGTTGGGACGAGGACGATTTCTCCTGGTGCAATCACTGTGCGCTCTGCCACCTTTAAGTCGTAGCCAGCTGCATGGGCTGTTTCCCGTTTTGGTAGCAAGTCCTGATTGGTATAGGTTGATACGAGTTCAAATCCACGAATTTTTGTCATCATAATTCCTCTTTTATCTAAAATGTTTCTATCTCTTCTATTATACCATCACTTTGCCCTAGCGTCTCCCCTATACTACTATTCGTATTTTTTGAGTAAAAACCTCCTTTTTCACCTTCATTATTTGTAAATTATATGATGATTTCATGGTTGTTTTCTAAAAGAAAGTGAAAATTAATGAAACAGCTTAAAAACACCTAATTTCACCGATTTTAGCTTGAAGCCAATTATTATTTTTGCTATAATTCCCTGTGTAGGGAATAATTTTAAAAGTAAAATATTTTACCCTATAAAATTATTTAATGGAGGTCGTGTCTCAGCACTCAATTCTAATTACCAACAGATAGGATTTGAAAGATCCATATCGTTAAAAGTAATCAGGTATTGATGATTAGGCACTAATTTTTTTATGAAAAGGGAAGATAAGATGAAGAATAGGAATATCAAAATTTTCTCATTTGTCCTTTGTTTAGTGGCCATGCTTTTCGCTTTAGGTCTGAATCGCACTTCAGCAGAAACTCCTGGAGTGACAGTAAGCGGAAAATGGGTCGATACAATTTCAAACATACAAGTTTCCAATAATGAAGGCGGCAACCTTGATTGGGAATTAGGACAATGGGCAACGTTCCGTATTAATGCAACATATGATTTAGCAGGTAAAAATGTTAAAGCAGGTGACCAAACTACAGTTACCGTACCAGATGCATTAATTATCACATCCGATAGTTTTGAAATTCGCGATATTAACACAAATGAAATTATCGCTCATGCTACTGTTGATGCTGAAAATAAAAAATTAACATTAACGTATACAGACTATGTTGAAAAACATTCCGATACAAATGGATCGTTCTTCTTCTATGCCCGTATCGACTTCAAAAAGCACCCTCAACAAGGAGAAATTCCGGTTGAAGTGACGGTTAACAACAAAACAATTATTGCAGGTAAAGTTACCTTTAAAGGGGTTGGTGATGGTGATCCAAACCTTTTAAAGAAAACAAGTTGGGTTCACAAAGATGACCCTAAGACTATTTCCTATACCATTTCTGTGAACCAACTAAAGCAAAATATTAAAGAGGTTACAGTAGAAGACACATTGCAATTTACCAATGCTTCTTATGTTAAAGATAGTTTTCGTGTGACAAAAGGTGAGATGTCTTATGTCGATGGTGGATGGCAATTTAATAATACTAAGGATGTAACCAATGAACATCCTGTAACTGTTGGTGAAAATGGTCAATCATTTGTTGTGAATCTTGGAGATATTAGTGAGACGGATCAATACCGTATTACGTATGATGTTCATTTAAATTACTCACCAGTCGATGGGGAAATCTTAAATAACCAGGCTACTTTAAAAGGTAAGAACATCGATACTAAAGAAGCAGTAAATAAAGCTGCCGTTCAAATTGCTGGTGGTTCTGGTGTTGGTTATGTCTTTACCATTCATATTCACAAAGTAGATGATGCTAACCAACCACTTGCTGGAGCTAAATTCAAAGTGGTACGTCAGGCCAACAACCAAGTAATCGGGGAATATGTAACAGATGATAAAGGTAACATTACAGTCAATGGTCTTTTAAAAGATAAATACATCTTAACTGAGTTACAAGCACCTGAAGGTTATACCATTACTACTGCTGATACCCCAGTTAATGCTGAAGACTTTAGTGGAACTGATAAATCAGTGACGAAGACAATCGTCAATCCAAAAGCAAAACCTAAAGCAACTCAAGCTACCATCGAATTAGATAAAACTCTTACAGGACGTGATCTAACAGATGGTGAATTTAGCTTTGAATTGTACGAGGGTGCTAACAAGCTTCAAACTGTTACAAACAAAAACGGAAAAGTAACATTTGCACCAATTGAGTACACCGAAGAAGGTGAACACACTTACACTGTTAAGGAAGTAGCTGGAAATACCCCAGGTATTACCTATGACAAGACTGATAAACAAGTAACTGTTAAGGTGAAAAAAGATGGCGACAACCTGAAAGCAGATGTGGCTTATCCAGATAATAAAACCTTCTCAAATACTTATACGGCTCCTCAACCAGCAAAAGCTAAAATTTCAGCTAGCAAGATTTTAGAAGGTGCTGAATTGAAGAATGGTGAATTCAATTTCCAATTGTTGGATGAAACCGGAAAAGTTCTTCAAACAAAACAAAATGCTGCAGATGGTACGGTAACCTTTGATGACATTTCATATTCATCAGAGGACGCAGGAAAAACCTTCCACTACACGATTAAAGAAGTTATTCCTGAAAGCAAAGCAAAAGGAATGACCTACGATGAAGGAAGTATTGATGCTACTGTAACTGTCACAAAAGATGATGCAAGCAATACACTCAAAGCTTCTGTGGCATATGGTGATAAGAAATCATTCACTAACAAATTGGTAACAACTTCAATTCCACCAACACCACCGACTGTTGACAAACCTGAATTGAAACTGTACAACATTCAATTGCACAAAGCTAACGCAGATGGAAATGCTCTTGCAGGTGCTGTATTTGGTCTCTTTGAAGCCGATGGTGTGACCCCAGTTGCCAACCCATATGGAGAAGGTCAAGCGACAGCAACCTCAGATGCCAATGGTCTTGTAAGCTTTGTAGGCTTTGAGGCTAAGGATTATGTTATTAAAGAATTGACTGCTCCGGCAGGATACCAACTTTCAAACGTTTCAATCACTGTTTCTGCGGCAGAGTTAACTGCTGCGACAGATTTGGTAGTTGATAAGGGTAATGTGGTGAATAAACCATTTACTGCTATTCCACCAACACCACCAGTTGTTGAAAAACCTGAGTTGAAACTTTACAATATTCAATTGCATAAGGTGAATCTAGTCGGTCAAGACCTTGCAGGAGCTGTCTTTGGACTCTTTGAAGCAGATGGTGTGACCCCAGTTGCCAACCCATATGGAGAAGGTCAAGCGACAGCAACCTCAGATGCCAATGGTCTTGTAAGCTTTGTAGGCTTTGAGGCTAAGGATTATGTTATTAAGGAGTTGACAGCGCCAGCTGGATACCAACTATCAACGGATGTTATTACTGTATCTGCTAGCGAATTAAAGGCTGCACCTAACCTTGTAGTAGATAAGGGGACAGTCGTAAACTACCTAACTCCACCAAACACACCGCCAACTACACCGCCAACTACACCGCCAACTACACCACCAACTACACCACCAACTACACCGCCAACTACACCACCAACTACACCACCAACTACGCCTCCAACTACCCCATCAACAGACAAACCAAAAGGTGATAAGCCTTCTGGAAGTCAACCAAAAGAAGATAAGAAACATACTCTTCCTTCTACAGGTGAAACAGTGAGCGAGGGACTAGTGGCTGCAGGACTTGCTTTGGCAGTAGCTGGAAGTGCCTTAGTTTACAAAAAACGTGAAAATTAATTTCTAAAACAGGTTTTGTTCTAGCCCTGCTAGACAAACCTGTTTTTTTCGCTATAAATATTTTTTATCTTTATCTATCGCCTATTGTGAATCAGGAAATATCCTATCTCATTCTTTCATACATACATTGGGAAAACTCCCTATCTTTAGTCTTTTACCTGTTAGCACAAACGATAAGAGTCAGGAAAACATGGAGTAAAATATCCTATGTGCACTAAAAAAGAGGTTGACCCAACTTCAACCTCTTTTTTTATAATTCCTGTAATAAGTATTTAAAAAGTTCTAAATTCCCTTTTTCTTCATTAACCAAGTATTCTGGGTGCCACTGCAAGCCCATAATGCGATGACCATCTACAGCTTCAATGGCTTCGATGGTGTGATCGCGCGGATCAAAGGCGGTTGCACGGAAATTCGGTGCGAGATCCTTGATGCTTTGACGGTGCACGGAATTAATCCGACTGGCCTGTCCAAAAAGCTGTTCTACCACACTTCCTTTTTTAGTCTGGATAGAATGGGAAGTCCCAAACGGAAGTCCTTGCCAATGCCCTTCGATCTCTTGGTTGAGTGTTCCTCCAAAAGCCACATTGATCAACTGAACCCCACGGCAAATTCCTAGAACCGGTTTGTTTTGGCGTACTGCTTCCTTCAGTAGGGCAAGCTCAAATTGATCGCGTTTGATGTTGTAATCGTCGCTCTCGATAGTTTTTTCTTCACCATAAAGACTCGGCTCCACATTTTGGCCCCCACTCAAGATCAATTTATCAATGGTTTCAACATAATCCTTGACTAAGGAAATATCTCCCATCGGAATAACCATTGGAAGTCCGCCTGCTTGACGAATCCCTTCTGCAAACTGGCTGGAAACGGAGGAATGAAGGTTCTTCCCTTCCGGATCAACCGGACAGAGATTAGCGGATACTCCTACTATGGTTCTGCACATATTCATTCCTCCTTTATTATTTCATACATTCATCTTATCACCTATTAATGATCGTGTCTAATATGTATTTTTAAAGGAGATGATAAATAATATTTATCGCGTAAAAAAACAGGTTTGTCTAGCAGGGCTAGAACAAAACCTGTTTTAGAAATTAATTTTCACGTTTTTTGTAAACTAAGGCACTTCCAGCTACTGCCAAAGCAAGTCCTGCAGCCACTAGTCCCTCGCTCACTGTTTCACCTGTAGAAGGAAGAGTATGTTTCTTATCTTCTTTTGGTTGACTTCCAGAAGGCTTATCACCTTTTGGTTTGTCTGTTGATGGGGTAGTTGGAGGCGTAGTTGGTGGTGTAGTTGGTGGTGTAGTTGGTGGTGTAGTTGGTGGTGTAGTTGGTGGTGTAGTTGGTGGTGTAGTTGGCGGTGTAGTTGGCGGTGTAGTTGGCGGTGTAGTTGGCGGTGTGTTTGGTGGAGTTAGGTAGTTTACGACTGTCCCCTTATCTACTACAAGGTTAGGTGCAGCCTTTAATTCGCTAGCAGATACAGTAATAACATCCGTTGATAGTTGGTATCCAGCTGGCGCTGTCAACTCCTTAATAACATAATCCTTAGCCTCAAAGCCTACAAAGCTTACAAGACCATTGGCATCTGAGGTTGCTGTCGCTTGACCTTCTCCATATGGGTTGGCAACTGGGGTCACACCATCTGCTTCAAAGAGTCCAAAGACAGCTCCTGCAAGGTCTTGACCGACTAGATTCACCTTATGCAATTGAATATTGTAAAGTTTCAACTCAGGTTTTTCAACAACTGGTGGTGTTGGTGGAATAGCAGTAAATGGTTTATTCACCACATTACCCTTATCAACTACCAAATCTGTCGCAGCAGTTAACTCTGCCGCAGAAACAGTGATTGAAACGTTTGAAAGTTGGTATCCTGCCGGAGCAGTCAATTCTTTAATAACATAATCCTTAGCCTCAAAGCCTACAAAGCTTACAAGACCATTGGCATCTGAGGTTGCTGTCGCTTGACCTTCTCCATATGGGTTGGCAACTGGGGTCACACCATCGGCTTCAAAGAGACCAAATACAGCACCTGCAAGAGCATTTCCATCTGCGTTAGCTTTGTGCAATTGAATGTTGTACAGTTTCAATTCAGGTTTGTCAACAGTCGGTGGTGTTGGTGGAATTGAAGTGAATGGTTTGTTGACCACTGTTCCTTTGTCTACGACGAGGTTAGTCGCAGCTTTCAACTCGCTAGCAGAAACTTTAATCACATCTGCTGATAGTTGATAACCTTCTGGAGCAGTAAGTTCTTTAACCACATAATCTTTTGCTTCAAATCCTGTAAAAGTTACAAGACCATTTGCATCAGAAGTTGCTGTCGCTTGACCTTCTCCATATGGGTTGGCAACTGGGGTCACACCATCGGCTTCAAAGAGACCAAATACAGCACCTGTAAGAGCATTTCCGTCAGCGTTAGCTTTGTGCAATTGAATGTTGTACAGTTTCAATTCAGGTTTGTCAACAGTCGGTGGAGTTGGTGGAATTGAAGTTGTTACCAATTTGTTAGTGAATGATTTCTTATCACCATATGCCACAGAAGCTTTGAGTGTATTGCTTGCATCATCTTTTGTGACAGTTACAGTAGCATCAATACTTCCTTCATCGTAGGTCATTCCTTTTGCTTTGCTTTCAGGAATAACTTCTTTAATCGTGTAGTGGAAGGTTTTTCCTGCGTCCTCTGATGAATATGAAATGTCATCAAAGGTTACCGTACCATCTGCAGCATTTTGTTTTGTTTGAAGAACTTTTCCGGTTTCATCCAACAATTGGAAATTGAATTCACCATTCTTCAATTCAGCACCTTCTAAAATCTTGCTCGCTGAAATTTTAGCTTTTGCTGGTTGAGGAGCCGTATAAGTATTTGAGAAGGTTTTATTATCTGGATAAGCCACATCTGCTTTCAGGTTGTCGCCATCTTTTTTCACCTTAACAGTTACTTGTTTATCAGTCTTGTCATAGGTAATACCTGGGGTATTTCCAGCTACTTCCTTAACAGTGTAAGTGTGTTCACCTTCTTCGGTGTACTCAATTGGTGCAAATGTTACTTTTCCGTTTTTGTTTGTAACAGTTTGAAGCTTGTTAGCACCCTCGTACAATTCAAAGCTGAATTCACCGTCTTTTAGATCACGACCTGTCAACTCTTTTGTCAACTCAATTGTTGCAGTTGTTGCGTTTGGTGTGAAGGCATTGGTAAATATTTTGCTTTCTGGATAGACGACTTCTGCCTGCAAGGCATCTCCATCACGAGTGACTTTAACAGTCACTTGTTTTTCAGATGCATCGTAAGCAATCGTAGCATTATCCCCTTTGACCTCTTTCACAGTATAAGTATGTTCACCTTCTGCTGTGTAAGAAATAGCATCAAAGGTTACTTTGCCAGATTTGTTGGTAACAGTTTGAAGTTTGTTTGTACCTTCGTACAATTCAAAACTAAACTCACCGTCTACCAAGTCACGGCCTGTCAACTCTTTTGTCAACTCAATTGTTGCATTTGCCGCCTTTGGTGTGAAGGCATTGGTAAATATTTTGCTTTCTGGATAGACGACTTCTGCCTTCAAAGCTCCTCCATCACGAATGACTTTAACAGTCACTTGTTTTTCAGAAGCATCGTAAGCAATAGTGGCATTGTCGCCCTTCACTTCCTTCACAGTGTATGTGTGTTCACCTTCTTCAGTGTACTCAATCGGTGCAAATGTAATTTTCCCGTTTTGGTTAGTAGTTGTTTGAAGTTTGTTTGAACCTTCGTACAATTCAAAGCTAAACTCGCCGTCTACCAAGTCACGACCTGTAAGAACTTTATCCAGCTCAATAACAGCTTGGGTTTTGGCCGGCTTCTCTTTCTTGTTTACAATGGTTTTGCTAACAGGTTTCGTTGGTGTCGTAAATTCACTAGCTTCAACAATTGTATCTTCTGCCAAGTCATACCCTTTCGGAGCTTGAATTTCTTTGATGATGTATTTATCTCTCAAGAGTTCTTTAAGGCTAAATTCACCTTTAGCATCTGATTCAAACTCACCTAATACTTGGCCAGTTGCTTGACGGATAACTTGGAATTTCGCACCTTTCAGCGGTTCATTACTTTCGTCAACTTTATGAACTTGAATGCCGAAGGCATAACCAACACCTTCACCACCCGCGATTTGGATATTTACTTTACTATTTGAATCGTATGGTTTTTTATTATCACCTACGATAGTCGCCTTATTTTTGATCACCTCACGGTCAACCGCATCATAGTTAACAACTGCTTCATATTCAACTGCAAAGTGATCGTTAGCAGAAATGTTCCCTAGATTAATCGTAAATGTAGTATCTGTTGCATTTACAGTGTATTGAGAGGTGACATCTGTTTTGTTTTTAAGTTGCCATGTTCCAGTGCTGTAATCCCAAGTACCTTTGTAGATCTTAAAGCTACCAGCCTTGTAGGTTACACCTGGTGATTCCATAGAATCTGAAAGAACTGCATTGCTGATTGCCTCGTTGGTCCTATTTACAGAAATACGAAAACCTAGGCTCTTGTGATCTCCATTATCCCAACCAGATTTGATAATAGTATACCGTTTACCTTCTCCGACAGTCCCACTTTTTACTGTACCATCGAATTTCACTTTGTTATTAACAGAGACCTTAACTGGCGCATTACCATCATTTGGAAACTTATCTTTATTAACACCAGCATAGAAGAAGAACGAACCTGAAATATCATTTTTCTCTTCAACAAACTTTGTGAATGTCAAGACAATTTTACCAGTAGTTGCATCAACCTTTGCGTTAGCGATCAATTTACCAGTAATGGAGTCATTAATTTCAAAATCCTGCGATTTGATGTCAATTGGAGAAGCAATAACTACTTCCGTCGTATCTCCTGCTTTAACGTTTTTTCCTTCCAAAGCAAACTTTGCATTAAGACGGAAAGTATCGTATCTTCCAAGCGGAGCTGTTAAATCCCCGCCATCATTGTTTTGAACTTTTACATTTGTGATGACATCCACTTTTTTTGACGTTTCTGCATTTACAATTTTAGAAAAAAGCGTAAAGCATACCATCAATAATGAAAGCATCATCAATAGATATATAGCCAATTTTTTCATTTTATCTCCCCTTATATTCATAATAATAGGCAAAAAATATTATATCACAAATTAGTAGTAATACAAGTAAAAGGTGGCATTTTTTTATTTAGCATCTTGTCAAAATGAAATGTCCTCACAAAACAATTGATGATCATACAAGTTTTTTTACCTATATTATGTTAAAATAGAGAGGAAAATAGAATCGTCCTTCAAGGCACACATTAAGCCGTTTCGAAGGCGCAAGCGCTAGATTTCCTAGCCTTGTTGAAAAAATAGACATAGAAATGGAAGATACAATGGAAAAACAAACCGTTGCAGTATTGGGTCCTGGTTCATGGGGAACAGCCCTTTCACAAGTCCTCAATGATAACGGCCATGAAGTCCGTCTCTGGGGAAATATCCAAGAACAAATCGATGAAATCAATACCGCTCATACCAATCAACGCTATTTCAAAGATATCGTTATTAGCGATCAAATTACCGCTACGACCGATCTGAAAGCTGCTTTAGACGGTGTGGATGCTATCCTTTTTGTCGTTCCTACAAAGGTGACCCGCCTGGTCGCTAAACAAGTCGCTGAAACACTGGATCACCCTGTTACAGTCATGCACGCTTCTAAAGGGCTAGAACCTGGTACACACGATCGGATTTCTCAAATCCTTGAAGAAGAAATTCCTGCTTCTCTTCGCAGCGAGGTAGTGGTCGTTTCTGGACCGAGTCATGCAGAGGAGACCATCGTACGGGACATCACCCTTATTACAGCAGCCTCAAAAGATTTAGAAGCTGCACGCTATGTTCAAGAACTCTTTAGTAATCACTACTTCCGCCTCTATACCAATACAGATGTTATCGGAGTGGAAACTGCGGGAGCCTTGAAGAATATCATCGCGGTCGGAGCTGGAGCCCTGCACGGTCTTGGTTATGGTGACAATGCCAAAGCAGCCATCATCACGCGCGGTCTCGCTGAAATCACGCGCCTTGGCGTTAAGCTCGGAGCTAGCCCATTGACTATAGCGGTTTGTCTGGGGTCGGTGACTTGATCGTTACCGGAACTTCTGTCCACTCTCGCAACTGGCGAGCTGGGGACGCTCTCGGACGCGGCGAAAAATTGGAAGATATCGAAGCCAACATGGGTATGATCATTGAAGGGATCTCTACGACCAAAGTCGCCCACGAGCTGGCCCAAGAATTGGATGTCTACATGCCGATTACACAAGCCATTTACCAAGTCATTTATGAAGGAAAAGATATCCGCGAAGCCATCCACCACATGATGAGCAATGAATTTAAAGAAGAAAACGAGTGGAAATAAGTCAACCACTCTAACATCAATCCTACCTTTTAGAAAGGAAACTATATGACTAAAGTTAGAAAAGCAGTCATTCCTGCGGCTGGTTTGGGGACACGCTTCCTCCCAGCTACCAAAGCTTTGGCAAAGGAAATGTTGCCAATCGTTGACAAACCTACGATCCAATTTATCGTAGAAGAGGCTCTGAAATCTGGGATTGAAGAAATCCTTGTCGTAACAGGGAAGGCCAAACGTTCGATCGAAGACCATTTCGATTCTAACTTCGAATTGGAATACAACCTCGAGCAAAAAGGCAAGACTGACTTACTCAAGTTGGTCAATGATACAACAGCGATCAATCTTCATTTCATCCGCCAAAGTCACCCTCGAGGTTTAGGGGACGCTGTTCTTCAAGCCAAGGCCTTTGTTGGAAACGAGCCTTTTGTCGTTATGTTGGGAGATGATCTCATGGACATCACTAATGATGATGCCTTGCCATTGACCAAACAATTGATGAACGACTACGATGAAACCCATGCGTCAACCATCGCTGTGATGGAAGTCCCTCACGAAGAGGTTTCTTCTTACGGTGTGATTGCACCTCAAGGCGAAGGCATTAACGGTCTTTATAGCGTTGAAACTTTTGTCGAAAAACCAAACCCAGAGGACGCTCCAAGTGATCTCGCTATTATCGGACGCTACCTCTTGACTCCTGAAATCTTTGATATTCTTGCAAATCAAGAACCAGGTGCTGGCAATGAAATTCAATTGACAGATGCAATCGACACCCTCAATAAGACCCAACGAGTCTTTGCCCGTGAATTTAAAGGCCAACGCTACGACGTCGGTGATAAATTCGGCTTCATGAAAACTTCGATCGACTATGCCTTGAAACACCCTCAAGTCAAAGATGATCTTAAACAATATATTATCGACCTTGGAAAAAAATTAGAAGCAACTGAACAAACTGCAGACTAATCATTTTCAAATCTACAGAATACAAAAAGAGACTGGCCATATCATGTAAGAGCTTTGCTACCTTACAATGGTCAGTCTTTTTTTATAAAAAAAGAGGCTGGATAAAAATCCGGCCTCTTTCGTTTCATTGGACTTGATCCAATTCACTTTTTATTCTTATTATTTAAGGATGAACATTGTAAGAATAATTTGTATTTGGGAAAGTTTCAATTTCGCCTGGATTAAAGTTAGAACCGAAGCGATTATTGTTGTTTACACTGTTTCCTACTACAGGAGCTTCAACCGGAGATTGAACTTTTTCTTCTGGCTTCACAGGCGTTTCTACTTTCGAAGATACAGCTGGTTGTTTATCCTTGTTAGCAACATAGCCAAAGCGATTATTTGGATTTCCTTCTGCATTTGCTGGAATGTCTTTATTAGAAGGTGTTGCTACATAATCTGGAGCCGGAATTTTAATTTTGTTCACATCTTCATTGATTTGTGGTTTTTCTGGAACTTTTGGTGTATCTGGTTTCTTAGGTTCTTCAGGATCTTTATAATTATCTGGTTGAGAAGCACGATATGGATCAGATTTACGTCCAGCTGCCTCTAATTGTTTTTCCATTAATTTTTCATAATCTTTGAAGTGTTGGAAAAGACGATCAGACAATTCCAGTGCATCTTTTGTCACCTTATCTTCGGCAGCTTTTGCAGCTTCCGGTTGATCTTTCAACGCATAATATTCAATATCTTTCTTTTCTTGATCAACAATAAATTGTTTTTCAAGAGCTTTCCAGTGATCTTGGACTGATTTTCCAAAGACATCTTGGTTATTGATCGCCATATTGTCAATGTGCCATACTGTCCAATACCATGAATTTGGATCATAAGTTGCTGTTTGAGGTTTGAAAGCTTCGTAAGTATCTTTAGATTACCATAGAATGGAACATAAGGAGTGTTCCGAGATGGTCCCATACCAAGCCATAACGTACCACCAAATGATTTTGGAAGTTTTGGATTGATTTGGTAGACATGGGCATCAATAACGTTTTCGTTTCCTAAAGCATACTTGTATTGGTCTTTACGAACAGCATCATTGCTACCATTATCCCCTTGTTTCTTGACACCAATTTGATCGTCTGGAACAAAACGACCATTCAAATGTTCAAAACGGTTGCGTTGGAGAGCAAAGGCATCTTCCAAAGTAAATTTCTTGTTTGGATCTGTTGGTGAGCGGAAGAGTTCGTATTCATCATCTTCATAAGTCACTTTTGATTTTGGATCCAAAAGAGTGATTCCTGCGTAAGTACGTGAACGGTCTCCTTCAGCATATTTTTCTGGTCCATAAGATTTAGCGATATGGAAATTGCCATCTTTATCAGTCTTGTAACTACCTGATTCTTTAGCTACTTTTTCAACATCTTTTGAAGCAATCACATTTTCCTTGTCATTCAAGTTTACATGGCCAAGGTAGTAGGTATTGGCAAAAACTGCATATTTATCTTCTGGAACTTTAACAGCTACATATTGGTGTCCAGAAAGAATTTCCATGTACCAAGTTTCTTTCTGGTCGGCAATAACAACTGTATTCCCCTCAGCTGATCCTTTTTCTTCAATGACTTTAGCTAGGAATTCAACTCCTTCACGAGCAGACTTAACGCGTGGTAAAACCACGTCCAACATAGCAGCTTCTGGAATTCCCTTTTCTGTCAATGGGTCAGTCTTCAAGACTTTTTTATTTGGAATTGCTGTAACAGTTGAGGTCATAGAGACGCCGGCTTCGTTAAATCCATGTTCACCAAAGGCACCGTTACTACCATCTCCACGAGCAGAGTCATAAGTCGCTGTGTATTTCATTTCACTGGCAGCATGTGGATAGGTAAAACCATTAGATTCGTCTTCCAGTTGATCCCCTTCCTTATAGTTCTTCGCATCAACAACTACAAAGTTTTTGTTGTGCTTTCCACCATTTGGATAGTAAGGGTAGTCTTCTGTCCGACCAAAGAGAGTGGTCCCATCCTTGGTCAATTGGCGACCAATGATAAAACCGCAACAGGCTTGAACAGCTTGAATCGGTAGGAGTAAGAGTGTCATCGCTACCAATGAGAGTTTTAACAACCATTTTTTCATGGCAAATCTCCTTTGTTTTTGCACTACTTTTGACAAAATAGCACTATTTTTGGTTTTTATATCTCCAGTTTACAACTTTCTCAATCCTTTTGCAAGCGCTTTCTATTTTGCATTTTTATACCTCTTTACCCATGATTACCTTCTCTATGGACCTAGCAATAGAGGGCTCACTTGACCTCTGCAAACATATTATAATAAATATATACAATTCTTTTGCATTTCAAACAATTTTTCTGTTAGTTTACGATTGCGCTACATTTTTTTAGGAAAAAAAGAGAGTGGGACAGAAATCGGTAATTCGTTAGAATTCGATTTCGTCGTCCCACCTCCGCACAGTTGAGTAGGGCTGTAAAAGCTGATGAAATCAGCGTAGTAGAGCCCACTCAACCACTGCGTCTTGCTCGACAATCCAAAAAAATAATTAAGAGGCTAGGGACTTTTGTCCTAGCCTCTTCTTAAAATAGAGTTAAGATTTTACCTAAGAAATAAAGCAAAAGTAAGAGATAAGATAGAGCTGCACTCATCTGATAGGTTCGGTTCATAAAGCGAGCTTCCCCTCTTACTGGAAAGACATAAGCCAACATGACCCCAGCTACTAAGCCACCGATGTGCCCCGCCATACTGATCCCTGGCATGAAGCTAAAGATCAAATTGACCACAATCAAGCTGGTATAGGACTGACTCAAGTGGCGAATATAGGGACTTTGGACAATAAAGCGCAAAGCACCAATGGTCCCAAACAGTCCAAAGAGGGCTGTAGAAGCTCCTGCTGCAATCACATCTGGCGTAAAAATAGCAACAAAGACATTGCCCATCATGCCTGATAAGAGATAAAGAGCTAAGAAAGCCTTCGATCCAAAGAGGTCTTCTGCCAAACGTCCTAAGTAATAGAGGGTGATCATATTGAGCACAAAATGTTCTAGGCCGATATGAACAAATGTAGCTGTTACGATTCGCCATAACTGGCTAGGATCGACTTTCACAACCTCTCCAATAATACCACCGCTATAGTAAACAGCAGCACCTGTTTGGTAGTCGCCTCCAAATCGGATAAACATGGAAAGAAAGACTGCCGTTGTCACGAGCAATAAGAGGCTGGTCACAGGATAACGACGATCAAAGAGTAACTTCATAGACTAGCACCTCCTGAACTGCCTGATCAAACGTATCTGGCTGGAAATCCTTCTGCTGAATGGAATAAATCGTACTAACCGTTTTTCCAGTAAAATCTTCCAAATAACGATCATAATAGCCACCACCATAGCCAATTCGGTAGCCTTTTGACTGGAAGACCACGCCTGGTACATGGATCAGATCAATCTCTGACTGATCCACAACCCTTCCTTTTTCATTGGGCTCCAACAAACCAAAGCGTGTCTTTTCCAAAATATTAGGATCGTATTCCACAAATTCCATTCGCCCTTGTGGATAGGTACGGGGAACACAGACGCGTTTTCCAAGTTGAAGAGCTGCTTGGATCAAGCCAGCTGTGGAAACTTCATGGTCAAAAGACAGATAGGTCGCAAGGGTCTTTGCCTCCTGAAAAGCTGGTAACTCCAAGAGGCGCTGAGTCAGTTCTTCATCTGCTTGAGTTTTTACGGATTCTGGCAACTGTTTCATGGCTGCAATGGTTTCTTTTCGTAGTGTTTTCTTCATTCCCTACTCCTTTTGTCTAGCTTTAATTGTATCATTTTTTAGGAAAGATCCGAACAGTTTTTATACAACAAAGAAAAAATCCAACTCCAGACGGAGTTGAATCATTCCTTTATTGGTTGGCCTTCATTTTCAAAAATTTACCAATGTTTTCCACAGCAAAGGGAAGGGCTGCTTCATTTGGGCTCATCTTCGGATGGTGTAAGGCATAAGGGGTATCAATCCCCAACCAGAACATGACACCAGGGACTTTGCTCAAGAGAAAGCCGAAGTCTTCTCCTGTCATCGCAGGCAGAATATCAATCAGGTTCACGTCTTCCTCAGCTGTGAAAAAAAGTCCATGAGTTCTTTTGGCCAATTCTGGTTGGTTTTCCACAGGTAGGTAGCCTCCTTGCTTGAGTTCCAGGTCCAATTTCACATCAAAGGCTGCTGCAACTCCTTCTGCAATGTCTTTGACCCGTTTTTGAGTCAAAAGGTTCATCTCCATGGTCAAGGTCCGAATGGTCCCATGAAGGAAGGCTGTCTCAGCAATCACATTATTGGTTGTTCCTGCATGCATGGAACCAAAAGTCACCACAGCCCCTTCAATCGGATCGACATTTCGACTCACGACCGATTGGACTTGGGTAATGAAGTAAGAGGCTGCTACAAGAGCGTCATTGGCCTCATGTGGAAAGGCGGCATGCCCTCCCTTTCCTGTAAAGGTGATCTTGACTTCACAGGTCCCCGCAAAAAGGGTAGCCGTATTGGTCGCAATGTCCCCCACCTTCAAATCAGGGCGCACATGCAGACCATAAAATTCATCAGGGAGCCAGTCGCCAAAAGCATTGTCCTTATACATGAGCATCCCACCAGCTTCATTTTCTTCAGCTGGTTGGAAGAGAAAGAGCAGGTTATTTTTTGGTTGCACTTGAACCAGTTGATCCAACAGTCCAAGGGCTGTCGTCATGTGCATATCATGACCACAAGCATGCATCCGTCCTTCGTGCTTGGAGGCAAAATCAAGGCCCGTTTGTTCCACAATCGGTAAGCCATCGATATCCGTCCGCCAACCAATAGTTTTTTCCGGAGCAGACCCATGGAGATAAACCAGGATCCCGGTCCGCCAAGTCCGTTGCTCTACAAAGTCCTTGCCCGCTGTGATCTCTGCGATTCGCTCTAAGAGGTAGGCTTGGGTTTCAAATTCTTCCAAGCCAATTTCAGGGATTTGGTGCAAATCCCGTCTGATTTTGATCAAATCCAATGTCATCGTCGTCTTCTTTCTATTAGAATAGGGAGTGGGAAAGAACTCCTATTATTTAAAAGGAGTTCGTCTTCCCACCCCCGCACAGTTGATTAGGTCATCTTTGGAGCTTAATCAAGCGAACAAAGATGCCAATCAACCACTGCGTCATACAATTATTCCCTTCAAACATCAAAGGCTGGACAATTTTTGCCCAGCCTCTACCATTCATATCTTATAAATTACGCAAAGCGTCTTCGAGTGCTGTTTTTTGTTGTGTTTTTTCATCGATTTCCTTGATGATGCGAGCTGGGACACCGGCTACGACCACATTTTCAGGGACATCTTGAGTAACGATAGCTCCAGCGGCAACGACTGAACCGTTCCCTACTTGAACCCCTTCAATCACAACTGCGTTAGCACCGACCAAGACATTGTCACCGATCCGAACAGGCTCAGCAGAAGCTGGCTCAATGACACCCGCAAGAACGGCACCTGCACCGATGTGGCTGTTTTTACCAACTGTTGCACGGCCACCAAGGATAGCCCCCATATCAATCATAGTTCCTGCACCGATTTCAGCACCAATATTGATGACAGCCCCCATCATCACGACAGCATTGTCTTCGATGATCACTTGGTCACGGATAATAGCACCTGGTTCAATACGTGCATTTAGATAGCGCTTATCCAGCAAGGGAACAGCTGAATTACGACCATCTTGTTCCACCACATAATCCTTGTTCTCTGTCAAGTTGGCAAGAAGGGGCTCGATATCTTTCCAGTCACCGAACAAAACATTGCCAAGCTTGGTGACAGAAGCAGGAACAGCCGTTGCCAATTCCCCTTCAAAGGTTACTTTCACATTTGTTTTCTTTTCTGCATTTCCAATAAAAGCGATAATTTCTTGAGCAGACATTTTTTGTGCAGTCATGAGATTCTCCATTCATTTCAATTAAAGGTATCCATATTATACCACAAACCCAAAGAGATGAACACCTAAGGCGACGTGGTTGTAGCCGAATCCTCCATGCCTGTCATTTCACTGATGGTGTGATTGCTTCCAAAGTGAATAATGACTGAGTGCGAATCAGAAAGTTTATAGTAAAAGATTAAGAAGGACTCTGAACTCATCATACTCGACCAAGAAACACGGCTAGGAATTCCGACTGTATTCACAAGATCTGCATAGCTGGTTCCTATTTTAATATTGGCAAAATCCTCTCTGTTCAAACTGCCATTTTTATTGGCTAATCGCTCACTGTTTAGGTTCTCAAAATTAAGAGAAGATAGACGGCTACTAATCATATTTGAAAGCAAAACAGATACAGAAGAAGGGGATCCTTCAACCTCATAATCCAAGCTTGTCATGAAAGGACCGACACTACCCTCTTGGTAGGTTTCTTCCCCACCACTAGCCTTCCCCAGTACAGCTACCACATCCTGCGGAGACAGATAAGTTGAAGAGGTACGGCCTTGATCCCCCTCACTTAAACCAGGAATCAAGGAAATCGCCTTCTCATAGGTCACTTGAAACTGAAATTCACCTTCCGGTGCAATCAAGGTACTCGTACCACTCTTCAAGGTTTCCTTTCTGGTTCCATAAGACCGGCCAGGACTTCCGTATTCACTAGTAGTAGATGAAGGATGTTCCTCACTATGGATACCTCCTGAAGCCAGATAGACAAATAATCCCAGCATGGCCAATAATCCAAAAAAGGCTGCCAGCGAAGACCCTCCACTATTAGAGGAAGGAGAGTAGGTTTTCGCCCTATCCGATTGGGAGTCTAGTACAGGTTGTCTTGGTTCTGAATGCCTGCCTCCCCCTATTGAAGCCAGATCGGCTTCTGAAATCAAGCGGCTTCCACCCTGGTGAGAGGAAGCTGCCTTGATGTCTGTCCGTTGATCGTCCAATGATGTCTCCTTTCTTATACCAACACCAATTTCTTGGCTTTTTTCTTGAATTCCATCACCACTTCTGGCTGCCCTGGCACCTGGTAAGTCGCGCGATAGCCCATTCCGCCATCTGGCATTTCCCCCCCAGACCAAGCGTTGAGGATTTCCTAGTTGCATAATGAGCTGGGCGAATTCTGTACCTTTTTTCTCTTTTTCAGTAGTGATTTCTTTCTCACTGCTTGTCTTCTCTTTTGCGTCCAACAAATTCGTCGCATCCACTGTCGTCAAGCGATACCCCTGGTCTTTTTCCTGTTCAAACCACAAGGTTACACTTTTCTTGCCCTGATCGGTTTGCTTAGCTGCATAAGTCAAGACAAGAACGGTTTTTTCTCCTTGAGCTGTCTTTGTATACTTAATTTTTTGGGCTTTTCCCCATTCCGTCACAACTGTTTCCAAGCGGGTTCCTGGTTGCTGACTCTGCTTGAGACGAACTTTCAAATTCGCCACAGCTTCGATGGTCCATTTAAACTGCTTGATTTCTTGTTCCTTGCTGACCAAATTCTTGTAATCCTTTGGCTGGAAACGAGTCAGTGTTTGGTCCTCCTTGGTATCAGTTCCCTGCTCTTGCACCTGGATGCTTGCAATCGCAAGTAACAATCCTAAAACAAAACACAAAAACGGCAACAAGAGTTCTTTTCGATTCTTTTTCATCCACTCGATCATCTGCTTCACCCCTTCTTCGTCAAACGATACTGACCACTCTGGTCACGTTCAAAGGTTAAAGAGACCAGTCCATCTGTCACCTGATAAGACAGGGCTAGGACTTGCTTGTCCTTTTCAGAGGTCAAACTAAGAGAATTTGGAAGACCTGATTTTTTCAAGACATCTTCTACTGCTGTCCCCTTTTCCTTTTTTCCATCTAGTGTCTGATAGCCTGTAAAATCTGCCAGTTTTAAGTTCTTTTTGCTCTGATAGTGAGCCGACTTGGGCGCAAAGCCTTGAATCGAGCTCAAATAAAAGGTATCATCCTGCTTTTGAAATTCTATGGTATAAGGATGAATCCCCTGCACAGGAGTCCCATAGCCTAGCTGGACTTGCGCTCCAAAACTCGTATCTTCTTGTGTAAAACTCGCTGCTTTTCCAAATTTTTTAACGAATGCAGACAAAGTCACCCAATTTTTTTGTGTCTTTCCTTCTCCCCTTGCAAGGTCCAATGACAACAAGTCTTCTAAAGCCGGCTCTTTGGAAGAAGACGCAACCAATTGCTGGCTGTCTTCTTGCATGCGAGACAAACTCAACAAGCGATCTTTGGGCAAAGTTTTCACTGGATGAATCATAAACACCAAGCAAACACCAACCACAAAAGCCAGCAAAGCACTTGCAGCTTTTTGGAGGATCCGCTTATGACGTTCTATCCACTCTTTCATTTCTTCCATCCTTCATGCTCTTTCTATTCAAACTCTTTCTATTGTATAGAAAATTAGCGTATTTGTCTCGTCTCATCCCAAAAAAGAGGCGCTTGCCTCTTTCTTTTATTCATTGATTTAATAGCTGTCTTTACTGCTCAAGAGAAAATCTCCATTTTCTTGGCGAATAAAGGTCAAATCCACGTAGTCCCCATTTTTCTTTTGGAAGTCCATGACCAATTCTATCTCGTCTGAATCATCAGATGAACTCACCGTCAGATTGACTGCATCACCGTATTTTTCTAAAAGCTCTTTGTAAGAGGTCCCTCCAGCACCGGTTTCACTATCTCCAACCTTGAACCCATCTGCAAAGTTATCCTCAACCGTAAGATTTTTCCCAAATTGATTAAATTCAAATTTGACAAGCTGGAATTCTTTCCCTTTCTTAGAGTAAGTCGCTTTGACCTCTTTATTATAAGAGTTATCATCCCAAAATAATTTCAATTCTCCACTTTCAAATTGAACGGAGCTAGCTTTCCCATAAGCTTCAATCATTTCCTCAGGAGTCTCCCCAGCATCACTTCCTGTTAAAAACTGAAGTTGCTCGATATCAGACTGTTTCCAGCTAAAATCAACTTCCGCGTCTTCTGCGGTCAATTGATCCAAATCGATATTGGAAGACGAACCAGACTGGTTACCTGACCAAGAAGTCTGCTTTCTAGATGATGACGTGCTAGGGCTAGCATGACCAATCAAATAGCCACTGACTCCACCGATAAGAAGCCCAACTAAAATCCCAAGGGCAAAACGAATCGCCTTCTTGTCTGCAGTATCCATCGGTCTTCCAACAGGAGAAAGAGGAGCTTGTGGAATAGGTGTCTCAGGAACAGGCACTGTTTGCGGACCAATTGGTTCAGCTGCCATATTTTGAGGAGCTTGAGGTGCAGGTTGGAATGGAGGAGTCGGTTGGGGAGCAGCAACTACATCCGGATGTTCTCCAACAGTTGCTTCATCCACCTTTGGAAGCTCCACCGTTTCTGAAATAACTGGCTCGTTTGCCTCTTCTTTCATTGCTTCCGTCTCCGTCACTGAAAGGCCACTAGCTTCTGGAACGACCAAGTCTTCGGCTTCTTCTTTGGGACAAAGGCTGGCGCAGCCACATCAAATTGAGGCGCACCCTCTACGGGAGTATGTTTCATAAATTGTTCTTGATCTTTCTCGGACATTTCGAATTCTCCTTTTTATTCTTCTCTTCTACTATAACATAAAACCAAGCAAGGACCAACTCCTGTCTTGATAGACTAAAAAAGATCGGAGATAGATCGGACCTTTTAGAAATTTCTATTAAAATTTCTTGCGAAGGGGGACAATAGCAATCAGTTAACCATATGATTGAGAAACATAACTAGATCGTGTTTTTATAATTGATTCCAGGGGACAAAAATATGAGTTTGTTTAGCAAGTAAAAAAAACGACCTCTTGCGAGATCGTTTTATCCATCAATTAAAGACGAGCGTTGAGTTCTGCTCCAAGTTCTTCAAATCCTGGTTTACCAAGAAGGGCAAACATGTTTTTCTTGTAAGCTTCAACACCTGGTTGGTCAAATGGGTTAATCGCGTTCAAGTAACCTGAAAGGGCGATGGCCAACTCGAAGAAGTAGATGGCATAACCAAGAGTGAAGGCATCTTGCTCAGGAAGAGTTACGTACATGTTTGGTACGTCACCGTCTGTGTGGGCAAGAAGAACACCGTCAGTTGCTTTTTTGTTAACGAAGTCAACGTCTTTTCCTTGGAGGTAACCAAGTCCGTCAAGGTCTTCTTCCAAAGTAGGGATGATCACGTTCTTACGTGGTTTGTCCACACGGACAACTGTTTCAAACATGATACGAGTTCCTTCTTGGATAAATTGACCCAATGAGTGCAAGTCTGTTGAGAAGTTAGCTGAAGTTGGGTAAATACCTTTTTGGTCTTTTCCTTCTGACTCACCAGCCAATTGTTTCCACCATTCTGAGAAGTATTGAAGAGATGGCTCGTAGTTTACCAAGATTTCAGTAGCATAACCTTTACGGTAAAGGATGTTACGAACTGCTGCGTATTGGTAAGCTTCGTTTTCAGAAAGTTTGTCTGAAGTGTATTCTTTACGGGCTGCATTCGCACCTTCCATAAGGGCTTTGATATCAGCACCTGATGCAGCAATTGGAAGCAATCCAACTGGTGTCAAGACTGAGAAGCGTCCACCGATATCATCTGGAACTACAAATGTTTCCCAACCATTGGCATCTGCTTCCACTTTTACAGCACCTTTAGCACGGTCAGTTGTTGCGTAGATTCGTTTGTTAGCTTCTTCTTGACCGTATTTCTTCACCAAGAGTTCTTTGAAGACACGGAAAGCGATGGCTGGTTCAGTAGTTGTACCTGATTTAGAAATCACGTTTACTGAGAAATCTTTATCTGAAACATACTCTACCAAGTCAGCAAGGTAAGTTGATGAGATTGAGTTTCCAGCGTAAAGGATTTGTGGCGCTTTGCGTTCTTCTTTTGTTTGCAAGTTTGCAAAGTGGTGGTTCAAGAAGTCAATAGCTGCTTTCGCACCAAGGTATGATCCACCGATACCGATCACGACCAAAACATCGCTGTCTGCTTTGATTTGTTCAGCAGCTTTCAAGATGCGGTCAAATTCTTCGCGGTCGTAGTTTTCAGGAAGGTCCAACCAACCCAAGAAGTCGCTACCAGCACCTGTTCCTTTACGGATCAATTCATCAGCTGCAGTCACTTGTGGTTGCATGTATTCCACTTCATGTGGGGCAACAAATTTACCCAAAACTTTTGAGTAGTCAAATTTAATATGAGACATGTTATTCCTCCAAATTTTGTTCTTCTCTATGATATCGCTTTACCGGGATTTAATCAAGGGAAACCATCCTGTAAAACGTTTTCATTTTCTAATTTTTTTATTTTCATAAAGCAAGCAACGACGCAATAGCAATCGTTTGCATATTTGCACTATTTTTGGCTAGAAAATCAAAAAAAAGAAGCTTCTTCCAAAACTCCATTTTTTCTTTTTTATTATTTGATCATGAAAGTAATTTCCACATGACTCTGGTGAGTAATAGCTCTCACGTCGCTTCGCTCCTCAGGGTCAATTTCTCTAAGCTCGGTTGCGCCTTACAGGCTCGATTCACCACGTTCATTTATCGGAACGTAGTTCTCGCTTTGCTCGAACTGCGTCAATGTACCCAAGTTCATCTTCGTCCCTTAGGACTTGATTCATTTTACGCTATAGCCCTCACGTCGCTTTGCTCCTCAGGATCAATATCTCTAAACTCATCTGCGACTTTCAGTCTTGATTCGTTAAGAGCTTTTATCGGTTTACAGCTTTTTCCCTAACGGGAAAAACTGCATCCATTGCTCTAAGATTCATCTGCGTCCCTTGGACTTGATTCATTTTACGCTATAGCCCTCACGTCGCTTCGCTCCTCAGGATCAATATCTCTAAGCTCGGTTGCGCCTTACAGGCTTACCTCACTAAGAGCTATAGAAAAAGAGCACACAGTTCACCTCGCTTAGGGCTGCTGGATTCCTCCCCTGACCCGCTTCACGCAGAACTGTTGCTCCGATAGGTATTATATCATAATTTGTGGATTTTGCAAAGGTCCGGTTTTTATTCTTGTGTTTCGGCCTTGGCTGCGAGTTTGGCTTGTTTTTTTCGTTCCCGACCTTGGCGGAAGAAGGTCTGCATGATGGCTGCACATTCTGCTTCCAAGATACCTGTTTCCACTTCCACCCGGTGGTTGAGGCGCTCGTCTGTCAAAATATCATAGAGGCTTCCTGCTCCACCAAACTTCTGATTGGTCGCTCCGTAAATCACCTGGGGAATCCGGGCTAGTCCAATGGCACCGCTACACATGACGCAGGGTTCAATGGTCACAAAAAGAGTCGTATCCAGCAAACGCCAGCTCTCTTCATGCTGATTAGCTTCTTCAATCGCCATCACCTCTGCATGCATGACCGCTCGCTGCAATTCCTCTCGCGCGTTGTGGCCCCGTCCAATGATCTCACCGTCTTTGACAATGACACAGCCAATAGGAATTTCCTCATGGGCCAAGGCGATCTCTGCCTCTTTTAAAGCCTCTCGCATAAAAGCTTCTTTCTCTTCTAGGGTATAGTCTCTCACTTGTACACTCACTTACTTTTTATGTTCTTGTTCTATTATATGATGAAGCTAGAAAAAAAGCCACCAATGGGTGACTTCTTATAGGGAGATATTATGAAAAAAGTTAAAGAGTGCTAAACAAAGTTGGGAGGTCTTTGTTTATGGTCTCAGTATATCCCAAAGGTCTTAAAGTAAGCTTAAGACTCAAAAAAGTTGAGAGAGACTCCCAACTTTTATTGAATTATTTACTTGACCAGACACTTTCAAGGATATTGGTTTGGTCACGATCTGGTCCGACTGAGAAGGTTGAAATGCGCACACCAACTAATTCACCGACACGGCGGACATAGTTGCGGGCATTTTCTGGAAGCTCATCCAAGTGGCGGACACCTGTGATGTCTTCTGACCAGCCTGGTAATTCTTCATAGATTGGTTTGCAACGTTTGAGTTGCTCCAAGCTTGCTGGGTAGTGGTCGATGCGTTCCCCATCCAAGTCGTAGGCTACACAGATTTTCACTGTATCCAAGCCGGACAGAACGTCGATCGAGTTCAAGCTAAGGTTGGTAATTCCTGACACGCGACGGCTATGGCGCATGACAACTGAGTCAAACCAACCGACACGACGTGGACGACCGGTTGTTGTCCCATACTCATGACCGACTTCACGAATCCGATCACCCACTTCATCAAGAGCTCCGTAGGGAATGGGCCATCTCCGACACGGCTAGTATAGGCTTTACATACACCGACAACCTTATCGATCTTGCTTGGGCCGACACCTGATCCGATGGTCACTCCACCTGCAACAGGGTTTGATGAAGTAACAAATGGATAAGTTCCTTGGTCGATATCCAACATAACCCCTTGGGCTCCTTCAAAGAGCACGCGCTTGCCGTTATCCAAAGCATCGTTCAAGATGACAGAAGTATCGGTTACATATTGCTTGATTTGTTGACCATATTCATAGTATTCTTCGAAGATATCGTCAAATGAAAGAGCCTCTGCATCATAGAGTTTGGTAAATTGACGGTTCTTTTCTTCCAAGTTGATGCGAAGGCGTTCTGCAAAGACGTCGCGATCCAATAGATCCGCAATCCGGATTCCCACACGTGCAGCCTTGTCCATATAGGCTGGGCCAATCCCTTTAATTGTCGTTCCGATCTTGTTGTCGCCTTTAGACTCTTCTTGGAGACGGTCTAATTCGATATGGTAAGGAAGGATGACATGGGCACGGTCAGAGATGCGAAGGCTATCCGTTGATACCCCTTCTTCATGGAGATAAGCCAACTCTTTGACCAATGATTTAGGGTTGACCACCACGCCGTTTCCGATGACAGAGATCTTTTCAGGGAAGAAGATACCTGAAGGAATCAAGTGCAACTTGAACTTTTTGCCATCGATCACGATAGTGTGACCGGCATTGTCCCCACCTTGGTAGCGAGCAATAACTTCTGCATTGGCTGATAGGAAGTCTGTAATCTTCCCTTTTCCTTCATCACCCCATTGGGTTCCTACTACAACAACTGATGTCATAATTCTTTTTCATATACCATAGATAGTTCCCTATCTATGCCTTTCTTCAAACTAAGGGCAGGAGTCTCACCTGCAAGTTTGTCTTACACTCTATTATAAGCAATTTTTGATGTTTTTTCAAGATCCACTCGGCTATCGTTTATTTTTCTTCTTCATTTTTCACCCAACTTCTCTAGGAAACTCGTCTTTTACTTGGAATTTGCTTCTTTCTAGAAATAATGTTCGGAATTTTCTTCACTTCAATCTCTTCTTCTGAAGCAACTGATTTTCGGAACTCTCCTTGTCCCCACTTTGCTTGATTTGTGCTAAAATAGTAGGTATGGACAAAATTATTAAAACTATCTCAGAAAGTGGCGCTTTTCGTGCCTATGTACTAGACAGTACAGAAACTGTACGAACAGCCCAAGAAAAACATCATACACAAGCTAGCTCCACGGTCGCACTTGGCCGTACCCTCATTGCCAGTCAAATCTTGGCGGCAAACGAGAAAGGAGATACTAAAATTACGGTCAAAGTCCTTGGGACTAGCTCACTCGGTGCCATCATCACCGTAGCAGACACCAAGGGAAATGTTAAAGGCTACGTGCAAATCCTGGAGTGGATATCAAGAAGACGGCAACTGGCGAAGTCCTGGTGGGACCATTTGTCGGAAACGGAGAATTCTTGGTCATCACAGATTATGGTACGGGAAATCCATATAACTCTATGACCCCTCTTGTGACCGGAGAAATCGGAGAAGACCTGGCCTTTTATCTGACGGAAAGCCAACAAACACCTTCTGCAGTTGGACTCAATGTTCTGTTGGATGACGAAGACAAGGTTAAGGTAGCTGGTGGCTTCTTGCTCCAAGTCTTGCCAAATGCCAAGGAAGAAGAAATCGCGCGCTTTGAAAAACGGATCCAAGAAATGCCTGCCATCTCCACACTTTTGGAGTCTGAAGACCATATTGAAGCTCTTCTAAAGGCTATCTATGGGGATGAACCTTTTAAACGTCTCTCTGAAGAAGAGATCCGTTTCCAATGCGACTGTAGCCGTGAGCGTTTCTTGAACGCTTTAGCAAGTCTGCCAGCTAGTGATCTAAAAGAGATGAAAGATGAAGATCACGGTGCAGAGATTACCTGCCAATTCTGCCAAACACACTACCACTTTGACGAAAATGACTTGGAGGAACTCATTCGTGACAAATCTTAATACGCCATTTATGATCGGGGACGTCGAAATCCCTAACCGTACCGTCCTAGCCCCAATGGCTGGAGTGACCAACTCAGCCTTCCGGACCATTGCCAAAGAACTGGGAGCAGGGCTAGTTGTGATGGAAATGGTCTCTGACAAGGGAATCCAGTACAACAATGAAAAGACGCTTCACATGCTCCATATCGATGAAGGAGAAAATCCTGTATCGATCCAACTCTTTGGAAGTGACGAAGATAGCCTCGCACGCGCAGCTGAATTTATCCAAGAAAATACCAAGACCGATATCGTCGATATCAACATGGGTTGCCCGGTGAATAAAATCGTCAAGAACGAGGCTGGTGCTATGTGGCTCAAGGACCCAGACAAGATCTACTCCATCATCAATAAGGTTCAATCCGTCCTTGATATCCCCCTCACTGTTAAAATGCGGACGGGTTGGTCGGACCCTTCCCTAGCAGTTGAAAATGCGCTCGCTGCTGAAGCTGCAGGTGTCTCTGCCCTTGCCATGCATGGACGGACTCGGGAGCAAATGTATACAGGGCATGCGGACCTTGAGACCCTTCACAAGGTTGCACAGGCCCTGACCAAGATTCCTTTCATCGCAAATGGAGATATCCGTACGGTTCAAGACGCCAAACAACGGATCGAAGAAGTCGGTGCTGATGCGGTCATGATTGGTCGCGCTGCTATGGGGAATCCTTATCTCTTCAACCAAATCAACCACTACTTTGAAACAGGAGAAATCCTGCCTGATTTGACTTTTGAAGACAAGATGAAGATCGCTTACGAACACTTGAAACGCTTGATCGATCTCAAAGGTGAGCACATTGCCGTTCGTGAATTCCGTGGCCTCGCCCCTCACTACCTCCGTGGTACCTCAGGCGCAGCCAAACTCCGTGGCGCCATCTCGCAAGCTAGCACCCTAGCAGAGATTGAAGAACTCTTACAATTAAAAGCATAGAAACACAAAAAGCGAGAGTGGGACAGAAATCGGTAATTCGTTAGAATTCGATTTCGTCGTCCCACCTCCGCACAGTTGAGTAGGGCTGTAAAAGCTGATGAAATTAGCGTAGTAGAGCCCACTCAACCACTGCGTCTTGCTCGACAATCCAAAAATAATTGAGAGGCTAGGACTTTTGTCCCAGCCTCTTTTTATAGATTGTCTGTTTGCAGGCCGAGTTGTTTGACTCTGGCGGTGTAGTAGGTCATGATCAAAAAGAGGTTGGCTGTGATCAGCCAGATGGCCCATTGGTGAATGAAATGCATGAGGATGGCTACACTAATCGCTCCCGCAACAAAGCTTCCAACAACGATTCCGTAATTCATAGCCTGACGCCGATACTCGTCCAAATCACCCTTTCCTCGAGTGATTCGGTACAAGGCCGTCAGCATCTTGCGGTAATTGCCGGAAGTCATAAAGATCACATAAGGGTGATTTTCGATGAGGCTCCCTGTAAAGGTCAACATCATCATCCCTGTCCCAAAAGCAATAAAGGGAACTTCTACAGGTGGTATGACAGACACCAAAGGAATCAGGAGTGTTACCACAAACAAAGGAATCAACATCTTGGTTCGCCAAAAGGCTGTCTTGCGATATTCTTTGATATGGAGGGCAACCACAAAGCCGATGGAAAAGAATAAAATAGATGAAAAACGCATGATGGTATTTTCGACGCGGGGATCGTGCCAATCAGCGATGAGAAGCAGGAGGTTCCCAGTTTGGGTCGCGACCAAACTCCGGTAGTGCATGTGGCAAAAAACATCAAGGCCCCCGCCGATAAAACCAAGCAGAGCCCCCATCAGTCGTGTATTTTGTGGTAAGATGATTTTTTCTTCCATAGTCGTATCCCTTTTGATTTCAATTATTTTTATTATACCACTTTGCACACAAGTGGAGCAGGAAAAATCAGAAAAAGCCCTTGGCTGCAAAAAGTAGCTGAGGGCTGATAGAATTCATCTCGCTCGATCTACTGTTTTAGGCGATAGGTCTTCCGTGGTTTTTTCTTAGGAACCCGCTTGACACCCACTTCTTCCACGAATTCTCCGAACTTCACGAGGAAGTTATTGCTAACGATGGGGCGTCCTGGATTGATCAGATTGACCAATTCGGTTGCTTCATAAACAGTGAAAGGCTCCTCTAACAGATAGAGGAAGGTTGGATTCCAGTCCAAACGCCCCTGAATCCGCTTGATCGACTCTTGGATGATTTGATAGTGGTCAAAGGCAAAATCAGAAGCAACTAAGGGTTTTCCATCGAGCAAACACTGGGACTTTTTGAAATCGACATCGAGAAAAACAACTTCCTTGGCATCGTCTCCTGCTTGGACCATGTTTACTGCTTCTGCTGGCAGATAGACCAGATGAGCGATGGTAATGACCCAGCCTCTGGGATCCCGCCCAGGGGTGGAAACCGTCATGAGCTGCTCCACCTTATTAACTGGAAGATCGAGCCCGACTTCTTCTTTGACCTCTCGAATACAAGCATGGGTTGCATCTTCATCCTTGTTCACAAAGCCCCCCACCAAGGCTAGGCGGTGTTGATATGGGTGGGCCTTGCGGCGAATGGCTAAAAGCTTGAGCTGGCCTTCGACAAAACAGTAGGCCACCATGTCCGCTGTGACACTAGGGGTTTCATAAGTCGGTAAGTCTTGTTCCTTGTACCACTTGAGAAAGTCTGCTTCACTTGCGACCGTCTCAAAATACTCTTTCTCCGTCATTCCTGCTGGAATCAAGAGATTGGTCATTTAGGCCACCTCCTTCTTGAGGGCTTTGGTCCATTGGTACCAGCCCACTAGACTATTCAGCGTGTAGACCCAGTACATCCCTTGAATTTGAATACTCTGATCCCACCAGAGGTAGATACTAAAGACGTTGGTCGCAATCCAGAAGATCCATTGTTCCCGATAAAGGCGGGTCATGAGGAGCTGGCCGACCCCATTGGTCGCATCGGTGATACTATCACGGAAAGGACGAGCACTATGGATGCTCTGATAAGCAAGCCCATACCAATCCAGATCACGGCACTCAAGGCCAAGTAGCGCATCCACTCGATCAAGGTCAATTTCTTGGCTTCAAAATGAGATTCTTCGACCTTTCCTTGATCGTTGATCCGATTGGAGAGCCAGACATAGAGACCGATCGGTTGCATGATGAAGAAATAAAGAGTTGTCAGGACTTCCCCATAGAAGTTTTTATTGAGGGCTAAAACGAGGTAGATGGCTGAATTTACTGCTCCAAAAAGGTAGTTGCTAGCTCGCCCTTCTGCAACAAGAATGACACAGACAATTCCTGTCCAAGAGGCAAACAATCCCAGCCAATCATGTTGTCCTATTAAATTTGTCCAATCTATGGAAAAAGAACCATTAGAATGGAAAAGGACCTTGATGAAATATTGTATTTGAGTCATGAACTCTAATACAAAAGGAACGCTAGAAAGAAGAAGGAGATAGATCCATTGAAAAGCTGTCCGTCCCATAAAAAGGTCCTTCCAGAGGAGTTTCATAATATTGACAAAGCCTTGCTTTTTCGCTTCTCGGTGGACATTTGTAAAGTCTTGGATAAAGGTTGTGAATTTTTTAGTGAGGTTGTTCATTAGGTGATTCATAAGCTGCTCCTTAGTCGGCTTGGTAGATGGCATCGATCACCTTCTTGGCTTCTTCGTAGTTGCCGAGGTAGTCTGATGCGAGGAAAGTGGTCGGAATGTTTCCAAGGTATTGCTGGCGCAATTGGTCTAGGTAATTTGAAAAGCTGGTGCGGATCTCTTCATCAGCCATGGTCATGTCTCGGAAACCATCATTGACATAAGAGCCGATCGGCTGAACAAAGAGGATCAAATCCCATTTTTCTTTAGACAAAATACTAACAAAGAGGTTGTCAAAGGTATCGGTCATGCTGGTATCCTGGCCTTCGACTTCCATGTAGTAGTCGTAGTAACCTTTGGTCACCAGAGAATTGGTATCTGCGATGACCAGGCCTCGATTGGCACTACTGTCGATGAGCTTAGAGGTTTGATCATACTGTCCTAAGAGGAGGTAATAGTAATCTTTCGGTGTGAGTTCATCATCCCGAACATTGTTCTTGATCTGGTATTCACGGGCATACTCAAGACTAACAGGTGCATCGTAAAAGCGGGCTAAATCCTTTGCAAGGGTCGTTTTCCCGTTACTGGCGCTCCCCATGATCAAAACTTTTTTTGTAAACTGGCGACGGAAGGGCTGGGCGATGTATTTCCAGTATTTGCTTGGATTTTCCCGGATCATGGTAGCAGAGATCCCGAAGCGACGCTCCTCTAAGTGAACTTCAAACCCTCTGCCTTCCAACTCTTCCTTGTAGGCTTTCTCCCCCACATAAAAGATCAACTCTTCTGTCTCTGTTTGATACTGGATGGTATCAAGGGCTATTTGTAACCAAGGTTCCCAGCCCAAGGGATAACGAGGAAGTTCCGTCTCATCTAACTTATAGACTTGGGTCAATTCATCGTTTGAGAAGGCTTCACGGATATAGCGGAAGCGTTTTTGTAAGGTCAAGCCCACTTCTTCGCCACGGTCCCCTTCATAACCAGATACGATGACACGAACACGATCACACTGACGCTTGGCCCGTTGGATCAGGTCAATATGCCCTTGATGAAGAGGAGCAAAGGTTCCAAATACCACAGCGATTCTTTCTTTATTCATAGCAACTCCTTTTTATAGTTTTTTATAAATAGGTTTTCTTTATGTTTTTATTATATACTATATTTTCTGGATGTCAACACTTTTTTATAAAAAAATATATTTTTCTTCAAAACAGCAAAAAAAGATCTGAAAAGATAAGATTTTCTTTTCAAATCTTTCGACTTTTATTCACGAGTGAGGGAGTGGCTGACACCGTCTTTAAGAACAGTCACACTGGATACAGAGCCATCTTTTCCAACTACGATATCTAGAGTCGCTGCAGACCCATCGCCTGCTGAGAGATTAGCATGGTAATGGCCGTCATCCAAGGTATAGTTATAACCGCTGACGCCATAAGCTACGGGTTGACCCCCAGGAAGTTGGATGGTCACTTGACCACCTTGGCCAATAGTGACCCCAGTGTCGCGTTTGTCAGACCAATTCCCTGCTGCTGCGGAGAAGTCCCCTGCTGCCACGGAATATACTCCCTTGTATTGGGCATTCTCCGTAGCAGACGCTTGCTTCTTAGCATGAGCATGACCTTCTTCTAGACTTGGCAATTTTGCTTAGCTGGTGTTGCTGGAGCGGCCACTTCTTTTGTTTCTTTTGTTACTGGCGCTGCTGGAGTCGCTGCTTTAGCTGGAGCAGGTGTTTGACTAGCTGCAGCTTGGGTATTTTTACTACCAACGGTGTGACTTTCTTCTGATTTGCTATCAGATGATGAAGATGCAATCGGATCCTTGCTAGTGATCACTTTTTTCTTAGAAGAAGAGCTGGTTTGTTTGACTTGACTGGTCTTTGAACTGCTTGCTTCACTTGTCTTTTCTTCTTTATTACCGCCACAAGCTCCTAGGAAAAGACTAGCTGTAAGAGCTAGCGCTGCTAGGGAAATGATTTTTTTGTTTTTCATAACAGAACCTCTTTTGTAACATTTGTAATATTTTGTAACATTATTGTAACACTGTTATATGAGGCTGTCAATAGTTTCTCAAATATTTTTCTAATTTGAAAGAAGTTTTAAGCAAGTTCCTAAACTTTGCAAAAAAGAGGCTGGGACAAAAGTCCTAGCCTCTCAATTATTTTTGGATTGTCGAGCAAGACGCAGTGGTTGAGTGGGCTCTACTACGCTGATTTCATCAGCTTTTACAGCCCTACTCAACTGTGCGGAGGTGGGACGACGAAATCGAATTCTAACGAATTACCGATTTCTGTCCCACTCTCTTCTCATTATTTATACACTTCTTGATAGAATTCGATCTTGTCTCCTTTTTTAACGGTGGTTTCAGCAGCACCTTTTGGAGCCATTTCGCCATTGATCTTGTACATCCAGTAAAGACCTTTGGCTTCATCTTGGCTATGACCATCAATCGAGGTGATCATGCCATTTTTTTCTTCAATCTTGTAGTTGGCTTTGAGCACTTTCATAAGATTGCTATCTTCTGCTACTTTCAAGGTTTTTGATTGCGCTTCTTGACCTTCTGGCGTCACACTTACTGTAATCGAAATTTCATTTTTCTTTGCAGCTTCTGTGCTAGAAGCAGTTGTTTGATTGTTTGTGCTATGAGACGGAGTGCAACTCACTAAAGAAGAGCTGCAAGCAAGGTCGTCAAGCTAGAAATGATTTTTTTCAACATAAAATCTCCTAAAGATATGATAGATAATGGGATAAAAAGCGATCGTTGATAAAGCATGGGCCAGGTTAAAACTAAAACCATTGACCAAAGCATAGGTCCACCAAGGAATATGGTAAATCAAGGCATAAACACTATCGATCAAGACCCCATAAGCAAAGGACAGTAGCCCCACAAAAAGGATCTGAAGGATAAAGGGCAACCACTTGTAACTGATATGCCAAAGGAGCATCAAGCAGCCAAAGGCGACAATCTGAAAGAACACAATCAGGCTCATCCCCAGGAAAAAGGCGGAGACAAACATGGTGATCATCATCACAAGAAAAGCAAAGCTATACCCTTCAAATATCACCAAGAGAAAAAAGATGGCAGAGATAGGTTGGACATTTGGAAAAGGTGCAAAAGCCTGACGTAGGGCGACACAAAGGGCCGCCAAAAGCGAAATACGGGTCAATCGCTGAAGCGTCATGACGTCCTCCTATACAATCTCGAACTTGATCGTTCCGGCTGTCGTTCCAACCTTGATCGTTTGCCCTTCTTGGGCTTGCCCTTTCAGCAATAGCTCTGCTAGTTGATCTTCCACTTCGGTCTGCAAGACACGACGCAGTGGGCGAGCTCCCATTTCTGGATCGTAGCCTTTGGTTGCTAGCAACTTGAGCGCTGAAGGCTGGAATTTGAGGGTCATGCCTTGTTCTGCCAAGGTCGCGATGAGCGGTTTGACCATGACTTTCACCACCTGCTGCATGTCCTCGCTTGAGAGACTATGGAAGACCACCTTTTCATCAATCCGGTTGATAAACTCTGGACGATAGGTCTTCTTCAACTCTTCAAACATGCGTTTTTCCATATTGGCTTGGTCAAAGCGGATATCTTTAGCACCAAAGCCAACTGTCTTATCATCCCGAAGGGCTGTTGCTCCCAGGTTTGAGGTCATGATGATAATGGTATTGGAGAAGTCGATCTTCCGGCCTTTGCTATCGGTTAAGACTCCGTCATCCAAGACTTGCAAAAGGACATTGAAAATATCTGGATGGGCTTTTTCCACCTCATCAAATAAGAGAACTGAATATGGTTTGTTGCGGACTTTCTCTGTCAACTCGCCTCCTTCTTCGTAGCCCACATAGCCTGGAGGGGCTCCGTTGAGGCGGCTGGCTGCGAATTTTTCCATGTACTCACTCATATCAAAACGGATGAGGGCCGATTCATCATCAAACAGAACTTCCGCCAAAGCTTTGGCTAGCTCTGTTTTTCCGACACCGGTAGGTCCTAGGAACATGAAAGAACCGATCGGACGCTTGTTGCTACGGATACCTGATTGATTGCGTCGAATAGCCCGACTGATACTCGAAACGGCTTGGTCTTGACCAATCACGCGCTTGTGCAATTCTGTTTCTAAGTTGAGGTACTTCTTGGCATCGGTTTGAGTCAGTTTTTGAGTTGGAATACCAGATAATTGGCTCAAAGTCACCAAGACATCTTGGTCAGTGACTTCTTTTTTGTAGACAACGGGAGCAGCCTCTACTTCTAGGAGTTGGGCTGCTTTCTTCCACTTTCCATCCATCAAGGCCCGATCCAAGGCGGTCAACTCTTCTTTTACGTGACCGTTGGAATCGCGGTTTTGTACGGTAGCTGCCGCTTCATCCAAGAGATCAATGGCTGAATCTGGCAATTGACGGCTGGTCAAATAGCGGTGGGCATATTTGACAGCTGTTTCGATCGCTTCATCGGTAATGGTCACATGATGGTGGTCCTGGTAGGTTTCTTTCAAGCCTTGGAGAATTTGGATGCTATCTGCAACACTTGGCTCTTCAATGGTGACTTTCGCAAAACGCCGAGAAAGGGCTGCATCTTTTTCGATATGCTTTTGGTACTCATCTTGAGTCGTTGCTCCAACTGTACGCAAGGTTCCCCGTGCCAGGGCTGGTTTTAGAATATTGGCTGCGTCTAAGGTCGAATCAATACCGGATCCTGACCCCATAATAGTATGCAGTTCATCGATAAAGAGAATCACGTGACCGTCTTCTTCGATGTCCTGGATGATATTGTTCATCCGCTCTTCGAAGTCCCCACGGAAGCGCGTCCCTGCAACGACATTCATGAGATCCAATTCTAAGACACGCATTTGCGCGATTTCAGCTGGAACATTGCCACTAGCGACCCGCTGGGCCAGACCTAATGCAAGAGCGGTTTTTCCGACCCCTGCTTCTCCCACCAATACAGGATTGTTCTTCGTCTTGCGGCTGAGGATTTGGATCATGCGTGAAATCTCTGCATCCCGGCCGATCACAGGCTCAAGCTGGCCTGCACGCGCCATTTCTGTCAAATCACGGGTATAATCTTCAAGACCTCCACTGGTGCTCGGGGGCATGCCCATCATATTTCCCATGGTTTGGCGGTTAGGGTTTGGGCCCGATAGAGACTCCGAATGGCTTTGATATCATTCTTGTCCCAGCCTGCCTTGTCTTCTAAATTCTTGCGAAGGGAGGCAATAGGAACTCCCTTGTCTTGCTCTGTAAAGGCAAAGCCGGCAAACTCCATAACTTGGCTCGCCAAGGTCCCACGGTCTGCTAGAAGAGAGAGGAGCACATGCTCTGTTCCCAAGGTCTTGGCATGAAGGACCTGGGCAATCTCTCTTGCGTGTTTCATAATCACTTCCATCCGATAAGAAAATGGGAAGATTTCATACCGATTGTCGCTTTGAAAAGCTTGGCCTGTAATATGCTCCGCTGCATCCTGAAACTCATCGATCTGCATAGGATAATCGTTCAGTACAGAACCTGCTACGCTATAGGGATTATTGGCCATAGCCGTCAGGAGATGCCAAGTATCTAAGGTATGCCCCTGATAGTGGCCTGCTAGTATTTGGGCCGCTTCTATACTTTCTAACAGTGCTGTTGAATAGTTCATCTAGTCGGTATTTCCTTTTCTATCTACTTGTTGAATGATTTTTTTCAGCATACTTGCTCGTAGGATGAGGGCATCTCGACCTAGGACCTCATCGGAAGTCATCGCAAGCAACAGCTGAGCCTCACGTTGTGTCAATAATTTTTCTTCATAGAGCATCTGGAGGATATCATTGAAGACCTGCTGGCTGATGGTCTCTCCAATATTGGCTGCCAAGTCTTGGAGCATCTGATGGTGATCTGAAAACTGGACCTTGCCAATGCGGATATAGCCCCCGCCACCGCGCTTGCTCTCTACAATATAGCCTCTGCTCTCGGTAAAACGAGTCTTAATGACATAGTTAATCTGACTGGGTACGACCTGAAAGACATCGGCTAACTCACTTCTTTTGAGCTCTGCCATGCCAGCTTGAGCCAGCAAGGCCTTGATATAAGCTTCAATGCTATCAGATGTGTTCTTATTTGCCATGATGCTCCTTTCTGACTTGTTTTTTTCTAGATGGATGCTCTGCTCTTTGGCCCATAAAAAATGGCCTTCGAGTGTTCCTTCTCATCATTGACCTTATTTGACTATTATACAATTTTTACGGCTGTAAATAAAGCAAAGACTCTATGGAAATAGGAATCTCTTAAGAATACAAAGCAAAAGAGGCTAGCGAGAACTAACCTCTTATGCAAAGAATGAACTACTCTTTGCGACGAGCGAATTTGGCGCCTCCGCCCAAGAAACCTAGACCAAGAAGGCCTAACCAAGCAAAGAAACCACCTTCTTTTGTACCGGTTTGAGGTAGTTTTCCTTCCGATGGTAGAGAAGGACTTTCAACAACTTCTTTTTCCGAATGGTCTGAAGTCAAAACAGAAACTGCTTCTGGGGTTTTCGGTTGGAAGAAAACTGGTCTTTCTTTTTCTCTTTTGTCTTCTGCTTGAGAAAGAGTCGCAACTTCTGGTTGCTCCTTACTTGGAGTTACAGGTGTTGTTGGAGTCGGCATATCAGCTATCAACGGACTTGCTTCCGCTTCCTTCGTCCCGACTTCCGTAATCTGGTCCTGGGCATCCACTTCGACAAAGACATCGACTTCTGTCCGAATTTCTTTGCCTTCTTCTTGTCGAACCTCGATCAATTTCAAGCGGCGTCCCACCTTCCCTGCTTGAAGGATTCGGCTTTCGCCTTTGGCCAAGTCCTTGTTCTCACGTGTTTGACTCTCAAATGGAATCTCCTCCGCTTCGATGAGAAGTTCTGGTTTTTCAAGAATCAAATCCCGAACACCTTCTTCTGGTCGTGTCTGCGTCAGGGGTTCATAATTGTGAGTATCTTCTAAGATGGTTTCAAGGGCTTCCACTTGATTAGCTGCAGCAACCAAATCTGGGCGCTCTTGATCCAACAACTGAGTCAAGTCCGTCAATTGTCCTTGAACCGTCGGTTTGAGGTCTGCTTTCAAGCGATCCAGAGAAGTAGCCTTGATCTTTTCTACTCCTTCTCTGATGATCTGTTGCAGCTCTTCTTGACTGAGCAACTGACTATCTTTCCCTGAGAGGATAAATCGGTCTACCTGGATGGCTCGAGATGACTGAGGATCATTGAGGGCTGGATCTAAGTGCAAGCGTAGCTGGTGGTAGCCTTTTGCTAGACCTTGTAGATTGACCAAACTCTGGTCGAGCTTGCGTTGGTCTCCATAGCCACTGAAATAATGATCGCCGTCGATCTCATAATCATGGCCACGACCTTCTTCGAAGGCCATTTCTTTTCCATCTAGGGTGACGCTGTAGAGACCATGACTTGGATCGACCACTCCTCGGACCTCCACGCCGGTGCCCTTAAAGGTAATGGTCACTTCAATGTGTTTCTTGCCTTCCTCATCGGTCACTTGGTTAAAGCTCGACCAAGATTCTGTGCCATTTGAAAAGTCTTTGTTGTCCGTCTCATGGTGCCAACCCTCACTGTAATGCAGTTTCGGATCTTGGTCATCCACTTCTTTGCGATTTTCTGGCAACTGGTCTTCATTCATCACTTGGACTGTCAGTTCTGGAATAAAGCCGACCAAGCTTCCTTGATCCGGATGGAGCAATTTGACCTTAAAGTCATAGACGTCGGTTGCTTTTCCCGCAAAATCAAGGGTTGGAACTTGGACTGTTTTTTCTGTCTCGCCATCTGCGAACTCAAGGGTGACGTTGGTATCTTTATAGACCTTGCCATGAACCCCTGTTCCTGGTTCTGTGATTAATTTCAGACTGGCACTTCCTTTAGAGCCACCTTTTCTCTTGACGACGATTTGCGCTGGGTCGCCTTTCTTAACAGCTAGGGTTGGCTGAGCAAATTCAAAGAGCCCCTTTTCTTGGTTATTGAGAGCATAAATCCCTTCCGTTGCGATCGCATCTCCCTTGCTATTGACTAAGGTCAAGGTATGAGATCCTGCTGCCAAGTCCGGTGTTTCATAGACCTTTTGGCTGCGTTTGCGGCTTGGACTTTGGGTATTGACCGTCGCTAGCTTTTGGCCATCGACATAGACATCCATTTCCCCATGACCAGGGTCGACGGTTGCGACGACATAGGCCTTGGTGCCTTCAAATTGATAGGTCACCGAAGCTCCCTTTTCCTTAGTCCACATAGAGGTGCCTCGAACACCTTCTCCCTCTTCATTCCATTGGCCATTGGCCCGCTCAGCTGTCCGGTCAGAATGATAAGTCAAACCAAGCGGATAGCCATCGGTTTCTTCAATGCTGGCTGGTGTCTTATAGACAGAGACACCGTTCAAGATTGGAGTGGCTTGGGTATCAGTGATGGACACCCGGATATAGCGACTATCAACTGGTTGCCCTTTGATCAAACGGCGATACCCTACGGTTGAGCCAGCCCCATAAGGAACCCATTGCCCATTCACTGCCACATCAATGGTGAAACCAGAAATCCGTTGGCCTTTCTCGATGGTTTCTTTGAGCTCTACCACATCAAAGTGTTGCTCTTTTCCAAGATCAAGGACAAAAGAGCCGGTTTTGGCATCATCTGCAGGTGCCCAACTGGTCTTTTCATCGCCATCTGTCAAATGGCTGGCCTTGTAGAGAGGATTGCGCCGTGTCGAGTCAGCTTCTACCAAAGCTCCTGCCGCATAGTTCACACTGTAGAGTTGGTCCAAGGTCTGGCGGAATTCTTTCAAACGGGCCACATCGGCCTCCGCAAATTTTCCGTCTTGATTGGGTGGAATATTAAGCAGAAGCGGAGTGCCACGGCCGACCGATTTGAAGTAAATGTCCATCAATTCGCGCAAGGACTTAGGCTCTTGATTGTCATGGTAGAACCAGCCGGAGCGAATAGAAACATCGGCTTCTCCCACTGAGTATTGCTTCCCTTCCGGATCCCCGTGATTGAGGTAGCTGTTGGATGGATTGTTGCGGATCTTATCTGGATTGACCTTTTGCCAAACCGGATCTCCAGCAATCCCCTTTTCATTTCCAATCCAACGAACATTGGTCGGCTCAGCTGAGAAGATGGCAATATCCCCTTGGGCCTTGCGAATGGCTTCAAACCACTTGTCAAAGGTATAGGTGACTTTTTGAGCCCCATCGCCACGCGCTCCATCCATCCAGACTTCTACGAACTTACCCTTGTTCCCATATTTTGGATCTTCAAGGATTTCCTTAAGCTGGTTGAGATAGTATTCATTGTATTGGTCCTCTGTATCCACATGGTAGAGCGGGCTGTGGGCATCCCAAGGAGAGAGATAGACTCCCATGTCCATATCATACTTGCTGGCAGAAGCAGAAACCTCGGCTAGGACATCACCTTTTCCCTCCTTCCAACCACTTTTGGCAATGGTATGGTCGGTGTATTTGGAAGGGTACAAGAGAAAGCCATCGTGGTGCTTGACGACCATGATCGTCCGTTTAAAGCCAGCATCTTTCAGGGTTTTGATCCACTGATCGGTATCCAGATGCTCTGGATAGAAATAATAAGGATCTTCTTGCCCATCTCCCCACTCACGATCGTAGTAGGTATTCATCCCAAAGTGGATGAAAGCTGCTAGTTCTTCGCGGTGGTATTGCATCTGAGCCTTGCTTGGAAGTGGTCCGTAATCCGCAATCTCAGTCTCCTCGTTTAGAGAAGTGGCTGGTTGGCTTGCTTCTGTCCCTTGACTGACTGTGCGATTTTCTTTCTCACTAGTAGCTGCTGAGGGCTGTTCTGATTCTTCTTGGTGCTCGTTCACAGTTTTCTCCTCCTTTCCTTGATCTCCTGCATTGCTTGTTTCAACCCGTTCTTCACGCGGTTCATTATTCTCAGCTTGTTCCTCTGCGTAACTGGTAGTAGTTCCTAAAAAAACAAGTCGCTACGACTACCGAGCAGACACCTACTGAGAGTTTACGAATGCCAAATCGATTTCTCTGATCAACTAATCTTTTTCCCATATTCTATTCCTTTATGTCACCAGGTAAAGAGGGTGGGGCCTCCCCATCCTCCTTCCTTTACCTGTGAACTTTTCACCGTTTTTTGCTAGTTTCTCTAGCTGTTTTACTTGGCCTTTTTGGCTCTTTTTTTCTGATCGTCCAGCACAGCACTGGCAAGGCCTGCCGCTAGGATTCCAGCAACGAGGCTTGCGACGCTTTCTTCCGTTCCTGTATTTGGTAATCCACCTTCGGAAACTGGAGCAGCTGAAACTGCTGGTGTTTGAGTTTCTTTCTCGACTTCCTTCCCTGCTGCATCTATCCCTTCCTGGCGCACCGCTTTGACCTCAAGAGATGCTTGAGGAGTTGCGATAGCTACTGGTCCTTCTGAGCCATGAGGGCGCTCTGGGTTCGGAAGCGGTTGTGGTTCTGGCTGCGGTTGCGGCTGTGGCTGTGGCTCTGGTTGTGGAGTGTCTGGAAGTACCTCTTTCGTGCCCACCTCTGTGATCTCTGCCACTGGATCTAGTTCTACAAAGGCATCTAGTTCCTTCCGGCTTTCCACACCATTTTCTTGAGAAACTTCCACCAAGCGCAATTTGCGGCCTTTTTGACCTTCTTGAACCACACGTTTCTCACCTTTTGGAAGATCCGCATTTGGACGTTCTAAGCGTTCAAAGTCCATCTCTTCTGGCTCAATCACCAACTCTGGTTTGGTATGAACCAGATTCTTAACCCCTTCTTCAGGAATGGCTGAGCCTGTAGGTGCTTTTGCGGAGAGAGAAAGTTGATATACTTTTTCGAGCTTGCCATCTTCTGAGACAACCTTGACAAGAATCGGAGCATTGCCACTTTTAGCATCCACGACTGTAACGGCTGTCCCATTCTTGCCTTGTGCTGAAACGATTGGACGGTCTCCCTCATACTCTAGATGATAATCTGTCACATCTGGTTTAAAACCTTCTAGGTCTTTGCCATTCACTTGGATCGTAACATCAGTTGTTGCCTGGGCCTCTTCTGTTGGAGCATAGGCGCTCAATTCAACGATTCCAATTCCTTTTAGATTTTCATCACGGACCATTCTTAAACGGATGGCTTTGGTTCTGGTTTCGTTGAAGCTGAGGTTAGAGATATAGCCCGGTTCAAAGGCATAATCCAAGCTATACGGGATTTCTTCCCAGTTAGAGGCCTGGTTAAATGGATGATCTGGAAGATTCTTCAGATTGCCATAATCATCCGGAACATCAAAGTCTGGACCAATGTAGCGTTCAAGAACCGTTTTCGTTGGCAGACCTGTTTCCTGATCTGCAAAGAAGTCGACCGCTACTTTATTGACCAATCGCTCTGTTACCTGGCCATTTTTCTTGAAGATGAGACCAGCAAAGGCTTCTGTTTGATCCGGCTCTCTCTTCCAGTTGGTCCAACGGTAGTACTCGTTGTAGCCACCATCATTGATGTAATCGATATAGTCGATTTGATTTGGATCGAGATCGTTGGTTTCACTAGCAAATGCTCTGGTATCCTCTGCATTGTAGTCACGGTTCACAGAGAGGATTTCTCCTGTCTTTTCTGACACCCGGACGGTCAGCTGAGCTGTCAGATCATAACCGAGGACCTTTCCTTCTAACGTGAAGCTGCCTTCATGAGAAAGTGCATCAGCTGGGATAGCCTGCCAGTCCACCGTCAGTTCCTTGCGTTCATAACCTGTGTCCCCTTTGAAGTAGACACCTACTGTAGATGGTAGAACCAGATCTTGACCGACTTTCACAAAACGTCTGCCTGCTTCTACTGCTACTGGGGTAGCTTGTTTCAGTTTTTCTGCATCACTTGTGAGATGGAGGCGGTATTCTTGTAAGATAGTACCATCTTCCGCTTTATGGACGACACGGATTGGCTCACCTTCATGGACGCTTGGCACAACCGTTGCAAGACCGTGATGGCTAGCTGTCGCTTCCACTTGTGGATAAGCCCGATCACGCGCATCGATGTAGTAATCGGTCACACTTGGATTAACTCCTGGTAAAACCTCACCGTTGACACGAATGGTCACCTGGCTCTTTTCTTCTGCCGCAACCTTATTGGCAAATACCTGAATCTCTGAAATAGAGCTACCACGTTTGCCTTCTGGTGTCTTCATGCGGATCCGAACGGCATAGGTGTCGACTTTATCAAAACTGAAATGATTCATCTTGCCAGCTGCTACCGGTTCTTCAACGGTTAGGTTGCTGACTTCTTTCCAGTTGGCTGGATTGTTAAATGGATGGTCTGTTTCGTCTTTAACACGATTTGGATTGCTTGGAACAGTTGGGATTTGTTCCCCTGTATAGTACTCAATCACATATTCACTTGGAGCGCCAACGCCGTGGTCTTCGTGGAAACCAACATGGAGGTTGTCCACTGCTCGCTTGGTCAAGATACCAGAATCCCCAAACAAGATACCAACAGAATCTTCCGCATTGTCACGGCCCCAGTTGGTCCAACGGTTAGCTGGAGCATCGGTAAAGGAGATGACCTTATCATTGACCTTAGCAACTGGATCCGCATCGTTAGAGTCACTTGCAAAAGCGAGTGGCAAGACTGATCCTGTCCATTGCTCTGCTACATTGCCCCCTTGACTGTGTTTGCGGAAACACGAATATGAAGACGTGTTGGAAGATCCGTTCCTTCTACACGACCGGCTAGGGACAACTTCTCCTTCTTTGGCCAAGAGTTGCGGATCGATCGCATCCCAGGCCACCTTAGCTGTATAGGTCTTACCATTAGAGTGATAGGTCCGCACGCTTTCTGGAAGAGCTGGTTTTTCGCCGACTGGAGTGGTGGTACTGACTTCTTCTACAGCGATAATGCCTTCAACCGTCACTTGAGCTTGTGCTTCTTTTTCCACACCTTCTACATGACCGGTGACTGTAAAGCTATGATAATACTTGACTTGATCTGCTGTCACGGCATCCCAGGTCACACGTTTTTCTTTCGGGAATCCCTTGTCATACTCGACCAAGACTGTCTCTGGAAGAGCTGGCAAAACGTTTCGATCGGTGCTGATCCGTACAGGACGCACCTTGACAACTGTCTTTTCTTCTGGATTTGGCGTGATGGTAAAGCTGACTTCCCCTGTTTGTCCTTGGAAGTTAGCTTCTAAATGAACCAATCCTGCTTCTCGCAATTCCAAACCTTTATTGGTTGCGACGGCTTTTCCTTGGCTACCAGCTCTTGTTTTTACATCGATTTGATCTGCTTTGAGACTTGCCTGGCTACCATCTTGGTAATGGGCAATGACTTCAAGTGGTACCGTTTGGTCTTCCTTGAGTTCTTGCCCTTCTGGCAGACGCAATTCTAGGCGCTCGATCTGTGGACTTTCTTCTTGGAATTGGACCACATAGGTCTGTACAGCTCCTGTATCCTTAGCAGTTACAAAGATTTGAGCCTTCAAACCATTTTCGCGATTAGCTTGTAGGACCGTCACTTGAGCATTTTCTGCACTTGCTGTGACTTGACCTGGCTCTTGACCATAAGCGAGGGAACGGAAAATGGTATGGTTGCCACTACCAAATTTTGGAAGAGCTACTCCATCTAGCTGAACCGTTGGTTTCTTAGCCTTGGCTACATCTCCTCCTGCAACCACTAGTGTCGCTTGGACCGTTTCCCCATTGCCTAGGAGTCCTGTCGCTTTCAAGCGTGCTCCTGGTGTGGACAACTGATCTTCTTGACCAGCTTCCAAGGTCCATTGATCGACCTCATAGTGGGCAGTGGTCCCATCGGTGAAGACTAATTGCACAGCCTTATCCACCGTCGCTAGATCTGCTCCCTGTGGGATTTGTTTGATGACTGGAAGGACTTGTTCCACGCCGATCACATCGACCAGAGCTTCGACCGTGCGTCCTTGAACATGACCTGTCACACGGACTTGGCCAGCACGGCTATAGTCTGCCGCATCCCATTCAACGGCTTCTTCTTGGGCCTTGCCATCACTATAGACCACATTGACCTTACTTGGCAAGGTTGGTTTTTCTCCTAGATAAGCACTTTGTCGAACAGGTTCCACGCCTAATACAGTGCGTTCTGCTTGGTCCTTCTTACCTGTAAAGAGGCTGACTTGGTCTGATTGCAAGCGATCTGAGTCTGCATACAGAGTAAAGGCTCCCGCCTGCTCAGTTGATTTGACAATCACAACCCCTTTGCCATTGAAGGCTTTGCGTTGCCATGAGCCATCTTCCTGCGCTTTGTAGCGTTCACGGCTGGCTTGTTCCCCATTATCGACACCGACAATTTGGCCTTGTCCATGCAAATGGAAATGCACCAAATTATTGGCAGTTGGCACGACACGACCTTCTTCATCGACGATTTCGTAGGTAATATAGGTCAAATCCTTACCGTCCGCTGCAATCGCGTGTTCTTCTTTCAACAAACGAACACTCGCAGGCTTGCCGGCTGTTTCGACTTGATCTTTCGCGATCACTTCTCCTGCTTCGTTGCGCGCAATAGCTTCCACTTTGCCGGGTACATAAGGGACCAACCACTCTAGATAGAGTTCATCCGGATTTGCCCCCTTCTTGGTAAGTCCGGCCATCAGCTGTGGTCTTCTTGGTAAAGGTCTTGACTCCTTGTGATTCCCCATTGACAATCAGTTCCACACTGTGGGCATTGGAGAAGGTTCGAACAGGGATCCGTCCTTCTTCATCCATGACACGATTGGCTAATTCTGGATTGTCCCAGTTCCAATGTGGTAAGAGATGCACCATTGGATGTTTCTCAGCCGATACCCATTGACTTTGGTAAAGGTAAAAATCATTCTTTGGAAGGCCGGCCGTATCGACAATACCGAAATAAGAACTTTTCACAGGTGTATCATTTTGGTTGTGCCATGGGGTTGGCTCACCGATATAGTCCGTACCAGTCCAGATAAATTGTCCTGCATAGCCGGCATGATCACGGTCAAAGGTCCAAGAGGCGGTCGCTGTCCGACCCCAACCAACCCGGTCATTGCCGTAGTCTGATTGTTCATAATGGCGGTCTTCTTGGTTGCTGCCGACCCATTCTCTTTCAGGGTGGTAGTAAGAGCCCCGTGTCCGCGTTGCAGAAGAGGTTTCAGAACCATAAATGAGCCAGTTTGGATGTTTGGCCCGTAAGCTTTCATAGTTAGCTTCTGAATAGTTAAATCCAACCGCATCAAGCTCTGCTGCTACCTTTTCATGGCCTCCTGATCCATCACCAAAGCGGAATTTATCAGCTCCCATGGTGACATAGCGGGTTGCATCCACGTCCTTGATGGTCTTGACCAACCGACGAACGGTTGCGACAGATTTGTCTGAACCATCTGCTTCACCGACTTCATTACCGATCGACCACATGACAATGGCTGGATTGTTCTTGCCCCGCTCTACCATGGTCCGTAGATCGTAATCGGACCAAGTATCCCCCTTACGAGCTTCTGGGTGAGTGGCATCCTTTTCAAAGAAACGACCGTAATCGTATTGTTTCTTGCCACCATACCAGGTATCAAAAGCTTCTTCTTGGACCATCAAGCCCAACTCAGCAGCAATTTTTAAGGTTTGTTCACTGGCTGGGTTGTGGGTCGTCCGGATGGCATTGACTCCCATGTCCTTCATCTGTTTGAGACGACGGTATTCAGCCTTGTAATTTTCCTCAGCTCCAAGAGCCCCGTGGTCATGGTGAAGGGATACCCCGTGGAATTTCGTCGCCACCCCATTGAGGAAGAAGCCACCTTCTGGCGTCCAGTTGAGATAGCGATAACCAAAGCGTTCCTTTTGCACATCGACCAACTGCGAATCCCGATAAACCCGCGTATACAAGGTATAGAGAGCTGGATGATCCGTTTTCACATCCCAGAGGGTTGGTTTTTCAACATGGAGGGTTTGAGATAGATTGATCTCTTGACCTGCTAGAACAGCTTGTGCTTCACTGCGCGTTTTTTCGCTCACCACTTGGCCATTTTGATCGACAATTTCATATTCCGCATAAATACTATGAGCTTGATCATCTTGGTTGACAATGCGGCTCTTCACCACTGTATCTACTGCCCCATTTTTCTGTTTTTCCAACTGAGGGGTCGTAATCGTTGTCCCATACTGCGCTAAATGAACCTTGTCCGTTACACTCAGCTTAACATCTCGGTAAATCCCACTACCAGAATACCAACGGCTACTTGGTTGTTGATTGACCACATGAACGGCGATGGTATTCTCGCTTCCATCCGCATTCAAATAAGGAGTAATATCATAAGAAAAGGCATTGTAGCCATTTGGATAATGACCAACGAATTGTCCGTTTACATAGACTTTGGAATCCATATAAACCCCGCCAAATTCCAAGCGGACCTTCTTATCTAGATCTTTGTCGTCCAAACGGAAGGTCTTACGATACCAAGCATCCCCTCCGTTTAATTGACCCCCCTCATTTTGAGCAGGAGAGTTGTGATCGAAATCAAAGAAAATAGACCAGTCATGAGGAAGATCTAATTTTTTCCAATCCTTGACATCCACTTGACGCCCTTCTGCACCAGGAGCTGCATTTAATTTAAAATACCAATCTTTATTAAAATCACGTTCTCGATCTTGCACAATATCCTCCGCTACACGATTTTGATCTGGAGCAGCAGTTTCTTCCGTTCCTGTAGCACGCTCAGATGAAGTAGAAACAGGCTGGCCCTCTCCTTGAGGGGCTGGCTTTTCCTCAGCTCTGGTAGGGGTGATGACAGCTGGAGCTTCTGAAACTCTTGCACCAGCTTCAGGAACTTCCGTTTCTGAGTTTTCCGTTACAACACTTGGTGTCTCCATCGAAGTCGGTTCACTTTCGAGGGCTGGCTTTTCTTCCGCATGGACCCTTGAAAGACCCAAGGCAGAAATCCCAATCACAACAGAACAAGCTCCAACTGAGAGCTTACGAATACTAAAAACAGGACGCTTTTCAAAAAAAGACTTTCCCATAAAAACCTCCTCTTAGGATTAACTATTCAATTTGTAAGCGCTTTCTTATACCTGCGAACGCTTACAGAAAATCACATATTAACTATACCAAAAAAATAGAAGCGATAGGCCTCGATTTCGCTCCAACTATAGTTAGATTAAGAATTCCTTTAATTAGTGGAAATCTCCTACAAACCAAAAAAATAGAAGCCAACGGCTTCTATTTTTTTATGATCTTATAATCCTGGTTCTTGACCAAGTTCAGCAGCCACCATCCAAATGTTCTTTTCAAGTTCTGCTTTCGCCCCAACAAAGATATCGTTGGTTACATCGTCGCCTTCAGCGTCAGTAACATCCAAAGCTTTTTGGTAAAGGCCATCAAGGTAATGGAAGATTTCAAGAACACGTGCCAAGCTTTCTTCTACATTTTTTGTAAATGCTCCACGGCGTTCTTCAATATTGCTGTGTTCCAAAAATTCAGTCATGCTAGAATAAGGAGCCCCACCAAGAGTGATCAAGCGTTCGCTCACTTCATCCAAGGTTGCATCCAAGCTGTCCATGTATTCGTCCATTTTTGGATGCCAAACCATAAAGCCACGTCCACGCATATACCAGTGTACTTGGTGGAGGGCAATGTGAGCTACGTAGAGATCTGCTACGACTTGGTTCAAGAGCGCTTTTGTCTCTGGAAGACTTTCTTTATTAGAAGGTGCAAAAGTTGCTACATCAGTAGCTGCTTCATGTTTCATCATTGTCATGTTGTTCTCCTTTTTATAATGATTCTAATTAATTATGTCTTTATTATAATCCTTCTAATTAAGAAAGTCAAGATAAAAGATTCAAAAAAAGATAAATTTAAAAAAAGTTGGAATAGTTGTCAATTGATAGAAGATACGATAGAATGAAGAAGACTAATCGAAAGGCTTTTCTAATGAAATACATTCTTACATTTTTGATCTCTATGGTTCCTCTCGTGGAACTTCGTGGCGCTGTTCCCTTCGCTATTTCAAGAGGAATTCCCCTCTGGCAGGCCCTCACCATTGGGGTTATTGGCAATATGCTTCCGATTCCTATAATCTTCTTCTTTGCCCGTCATATTCTCGCTTGGGGCGCAGATAAACCAGTCATCGGCTCCTTCTTCACCTGGTGTTTGAACAAGGGCCATAAGGGCGGACAGAAACTGGAAAAAGTTGCAGGTGACAAGGGAATCTTCTGGGCCTTATTGCTCTTTGTGGGAATTCCTCTTCCGGGAACTGGTGCCTGGACTGGAGCCCTTGCAGCTTCCATCCTTGACTGGGACTTCAAACGCAGTAGCCTCGCAGTCATGCTCGGAGTGATACTAGCCGGCCTCATCATGGGAACCCTGTCCCTGCTTCTAGGAATTGATACCTTCGCACATTAAGCAAAAGACTGAAGCATCTGCTTCAGTTTTTACTTACAAAAAAGAGGTTTCCTTCGAAACCTCTTATTTTTTTATTCTTAGTTGTTAAGAGCTGCTGCCATTGTAGCTGCAACTTCTGCTTCAAAGTCATTTGAAGCTTTTTCAATACCTTCACCAACTTCAAAACGAACGAATTCGATAACTGAAGCATTTACTGATTCAAGGTAAGCTTCAACTGTCTTGCTGTCATCCATGATGTAAACTTGTGCAAGGAGAGTGTAGGCTTGGTCAACTTTTGTGTTGTCCAAGAAGAAGCGATCCATTTTACCTGGGATGATTTTATCCCAGATTTTTTCTGGTTTACCTTCAGCTGCCAATTCAGCTTTGATATCTTCTTCAGCTTGAGCAACCACTTCGTCAGTCAATTGTGCTTTAGAACCAAATTTCAAGTGTGGAAGAGCTGGTTTACCAACCATTGCACGGCTTTCGTTATCTTGGTCGATGACGTGGTTCAATTGTGCCAATTCATCTTTCACGAATTGTTCATCCAATTCTTTGTATGAAAGAACAGTTGGTTTCATTGCAGCGATGTGCATTGAGATTTGTTTAGCAAGTGCTTCGTCTCCACCTTCGATTACAGAGATAACACCGATACGTCCACCATTATGTTGGTAAGCACCGAAGTGTTGTGCATCTGTTTTTCAAGCAAGGCAAAACGACGGAATGAAATTTTTTCACCGATTGTAGCTGTTGCAGATACGTATGCAGCTTCAAGAGTTTCACCTGAAGGCATTGTCAAAGCAAGAGCTTCTTCGTTGTTAGCTGGTTTACCTTCAGCGATGACTTTTGCTGTTGCGTTTACCAATTCAACGAATTGAGCGTTTTTCGCAACGAAGTCAGTTTCAGCGTTTACTTCAACTACTGCTGCAACGTTACCATTGACATAAACACCAGTCAAACCTTCAGCGGCAACACGGTCAGCTTTCTTAGCTGCTTTAGCCATACCTTTTTCGCGAAGCAATTCGATCGCTTTTTCGATATCACCTTCAACTTCAACCAATGCCTTTTTAGCGTCCATGACACCGGCACCAGATTTTTCACGCAATTCTTTTACAAGCTTAGCTGTAATTTCTGCCATTTTTGTTCTCCTATATTTTTTAATAAAATAAGAGGGTCGGGCTGAGCCCTGCCCTCTTAGGTTCGTTACTTATTGAATGAAATTAAGCGTTGTCGCCTTCTACAACTTCAACGATTTCTTCGATTGAATCAGCTTGACCTTCAGTAGCTGCCAATTCAGCTTCTACTGTAGCAACACTGTCTTCACCTTGACGTCCTTCGATAACAGCGTCAGCCATTTTCGCAGTGATCAATTTAACAGCGCGGATAGCGTCATCGTTCGCTGGGATGATAACATCGATATCATCTGGGTCAGTGTTTGTGTCGACCATCGCTACAACTGGGATACCCAATTTCTTAGCTTCTTTAACAGCGATTTGTTCTTTATGTGGATCCACAACGTACATTACGTCTGGGATACGAGGCATGTCTTCGATACCGCCCAAGAATTTTTCAAGACGAGCGCGTTGTTTGTTCAACAATGCAACTTCTTTCTTAGGAAGAACTTCAAAAGTTCCATCTTCTTCCATGCGTTTGATTTCTTTCAAACGAGCGATACGTTTTTGGATTGTTCCCCAGTTAGTAAGAGTTCCACCCAACCAACGGTGGTTGATGAAGTATTGACCTGCACGAACAGCTTCTTCTGCAACAGCATCAGCAGCTTGTTTCTTAGTACCTACGAACAAGATAACTGCATCGTTTGCAGCTGCATCACGCATGAAGTCGTATGCTTGGTCTGCATATTTTACAGTTTGTTGCAAGTCGATAACGTGGATTCCGTTACGTTCTGTGAAGATGTACTTAGCCATCTTAGGGTTCCAGCGACGAGTTTGGTGACCGAAGTGTACACCAGCCTCAAGAAGTTGTTTCATTGAAATTACTGCCATGAGTAGTTTCTCCTTTTTTGTTTTTTTCTCCTCTCTCAGACGTCAACTTGCAGCACGACCACAAGGGCAACGGTGCCACAATGGATCCGAGATGAGTATTTGCTGTCTTAGACAACTCTATAAGTATAGCAGAAATCACTAGAATTCGCAAGCTATTTGAGAGATTTTTTCAATCACTACGATGAAATGGTTTTCTAAAGTTGTTTGACGTAAAAAGTTTTTCTTGACCTATCTTTATTTTTAGGTTACAATATTATATGTTATGGCGGTATAGCCAAGTGGTAAGGCACGGCTCTGCAAAAGCTTGATCGTCGGTTCAAATCCGTCTACCGCCTTGATAATAAAATTTTTTATCATCTTTTATCTTTTAAAAATTCCCCTAGCAATAGGGGGTTTTTTGTTGCCATTTGCTCCTTTCCTTGATTATTGATATAATAAAACCTCGCCTGATTGGCGAAGCACATTAGAAAGGGTATTTATGAAAAACATTCGTTTCTTTGCGATCGGCCTTCTTTCACTAGTGACACTAGCCGCTTGCTCACCTGCCAATTCTGCGCAACAAGCAAAAACAGCTTCTAGCTCTAGAAAACCGATCAAACAATCTTCTACCAAAACATCATCTAGTAAATCGTCGACCACTTCTTCAGACAGCAGTAGCTCAGATGATTTTTCAGGTCGCTTCAGCTTGGATCCAGATGATGGCGCATCTCTCCAATATGTGCCAGGAGCTGCATCCATTCCTGAGATCGAAAAGCTCAAGAACCTCCACCCTATCACCGGTTTTGTATTAAGAACCGAAGATGGACAAGAGGTTGGTGGGCCAAAAGAAAGAAGCAGTTACGATGACGTAGTAGCAGCCTTTGGTCAACCCGTAAGTAGTACAGACAGTGCGAATCCTGGCGATGGGGTCAATGTTTGGGCAACAGACAATGGCGATATCATGGCTTTCTTCCGCAATAATGTGTTAACAGATATCACCTTCCGACTAAGAGGGGGCGATGCCAACCACCAGTCTACTGGCAGCATTTCCAAATCCGATACACCAAAAACGGCCCTCGAACGTCTCGGAAAACCCTATGCCATTATGCGTTCAGAAAATGGGACCAGCTATGTCTATAAAGATAGCAACGGAGATGAATCTAGCTTTTCTACACAAGGAAATAAGATCTTCAATGTTACGTCTGCTGCAGAAACCAAGCAGTTAAAAAAGATCACTGGCCTGGATAAAAATCAATAATAAGCAATCAAAAGAGGCTGGGACAAAAGTCCTAGCCTCTCAATTATTTTTGGATTGTCGAGCAAGACGCAGTGGTTGAGTGGGCTCTACTACGCTGATTTCATCAGCTTTTACAGCCCTACTCAACTGTGCGAAGGTGGGACGACGAAATCGAATTCTAACGAATTACCGATTTCTGTCCCACTCTCTCTTTCTTACAATTCAGCAATTTGGTTCAAATTCACTTCTGCAACCGTATCGTTACCGAACATAGAAATGACCATTTTCACCTTGTTGTTATCAATTTCAGTGATCTTACCAGTATAGTCTGTGAAGGCACCGTCGATGATACGAACCGTATCGCCCACCTTGACATCCAAATCAAACTCTTGAACGGTTTGACCCATAGAGAGCAAGATGCTGCGGATTTCTTCTTCCAACAATGGAGTTGGTTTTGAACGGTTCCCGTGTGATCCGACGAAACCTGTAACGTTCGGTGTATTCCGAACGACAAACCAAGCTTCATCTGTCATGACCATTTCTACCAAGACATAACCTGGGAAGCGATTTTCTTCGATTTCTTTGGTTTTACCGTTTTTCTCAACTTGTACGGTTTGAGTTGGAATCTCTACGCGCAAGATGTTTTCTAACATATTGTAAGTTTGCGCACGTTGCAAAAGATTCTCTTTTACCTTATTTCATATCCTGAGTAGGTTTGTAGTACAAACCAGCCTTTATCAAAACTGTCCATTTGGGTATCCTTTCTTTCTGTTTAGCCTGCTCGAGCTTTTGTGAACATACTAAAAAAAGCCTCTTGGCTTTCCTTTTCCTAGCTTCATTATACCACATTTTGCAGGAATGCAAAGAGGTTTGCTGATTTATTTTTAAGAAAAGACTACAAAAAGTGGGACCCTGAGGATCCCACATGGCTTCTTTTCTTAAAAGAAATTGATCATGTGCAATAGGCCACGTGCAATGACTTTGTCGAACAAATAAATCAATGCAACAAAGAAAGCGGTGTACTCAATCACTGAGATAAAGTTTTTCCATCTTTCCTTGCGATTTGGCCAAGTTGTATCTTTTAGTAAGACGAAAATATCTTTAATGAATTTCACAACTCTCTCCTATCGTGTTTCTTTATGGATGGTATACTTGCTGCAATGCTTGCAGAATTTATTGACTTCTAGACGTGTTGGTTTTGGCGTCCCACTCAACTTAATGGAGTAATTGCGTGACCCACAAACCGTACACGCTAGACTTGCTTTTTTTAATGCCATAACGCCTCCGTTCACCCCATTATAGCAAGTTTTCCACGTTTTGACAAGAATAGAAAATCTCCTGTCAAGAAAAAAGCAAATCTAAAGCGTTATCACTCTGGTTTTTTCCTCATTTTTGGTAAAATAAAACAAAAGGAGACGAATATGAAAAGTGATAACCTAAAAGAAAGTAGAAATATCGAAGACCGTCGAGGGCAAAGCTACTCCCAATCTTCAGGAAACAGTAACCTTGGCGGGGGGATTTTACAGATCTTACTATCGCCTGGAAGCTTCAAGAGTAAGATCATCATTATCCTCCTCATAGTCTTTCTAGGAGGAGGAGCTAGCCTTGGGGGTCTCTTTGGAAATGGGACTTCTTCTCAACCTTACCAGTCCACCCAAGTCACGCGCACCAACAAGACCCATGTCGATGATGCAGATGCTGAGTTCGTCAGCAAGGTCCTTGCCACAACAGAAGATCATTGGCACAAGGTCTTTCAGGCCGAAGGACGCACCTACCAGGAGCCCAAACTAGTCTTCTATACCGGACGGACAAAGACAGGCTGTGGAGTTGGGCAAGCATCGGCTGGTCCCTTCTACTGTCCAACCGACAAAAAGATTTATTTGGATATGAGCTTCTACAAGGAATTGACAACCAAATACAAGGCTAGCGGTGACTTTGCTATGGCCTACGTCATCGCCCACGAAGTCGGCCACCACGTACAAAACGAGCTGGGAATCCTTGGCAAATACCATCGGATGCAACAAGGTCTTTCTGAAAAGGAACGAAATGCCATCAGTGTCCGCATTGAGCTACAAGCCGATTATCTAGCCGGTGTCTGGGCCCGCTCGATTCAAGACCGAAACCTTCTAGATATCGGCGATATCGAAGAAGCCATGAATGCAGCCCATGCCGTCGGGGACGACACTCTCCAGGAGCAAGCCTACGGCTACTCGGTGCCAGATAGCTTTACCCATGGAACTTCGGAACAGCGCATGCGCTGGTTCAAACGGGGCTACCAGTACGGGGATCTCCAACACGGCGATACCTTTAGCTTGTCAGATAGTGAACTTTAAACAAAGGTCTATTCAGAAATCCTTCTGAATAGATCTTTTAGAATATAGATAAATTGCATTTTACATAAAACAACTTAAGTGACGTTGAAAAATTAAAATAATTAATACTATTAGGATCATTTCAACAGAAACTTTTCGCCGTGAGAAAAGTGCTAGAAACACTAGTGTTTCTAGCACTCGGGAGTTTTGGAACCTTAGGTCCAAAACTAAGTCATGGAACTTCTTCGAAGTTCGCTGACATCCGTACTCACCTAAGGAAAGTTTCTAAGAAGACTTTGTCTTCAATCTGCAAAAAACGATTCAGAAATTCCTCTGAATCGTTTTTTGATTAGAAACCAAGCCAGCCTTTAAAGGTATCCCAAGCGTTTTTTGCTTTTCCTGGGATATCGGCCTCATCGATTGCTTTTTTCGCATCATCGACCATATTCGACGCCTTCTCTTTGACATCCTCAAAGAAACCTTTGTCTTCTTTGCTATCTGTTTCTGTCGTTTCTTCTCCGACTGGCGCAATGCCATTTTCAGCATAAGAGTTCTTCACCGAGTCAAACTGGGTACCGTCTGTATAAGGCAGGACACTATTGGCAACATTGCGGAAGATCTCTGATGCCGTTCCAGCACTACTGTCCGTCAGGTAGTGATTTTCATCGGTCGTTGGGAAACCAAGCCATTGACTGATGACCACATCTGGCGTGTAACCGATCACCCATTGGTCTCCGGAGAGGTCCTTGTTAAAGCTGGTCTCTGTCGTACCGGTTTTCCCTGCCATGGTATAGCCATAAGGCGCAGCGTTCACCCCTGTACCATTACTGAAAGTACCCAGCATCATATTGGTCATCTTATCTGTCGTTGAACCACTCAGCACTCGGGTTGATTTCTGGCTGTGGCTCTTGACCACTTGACCACTGGCATTTTCGATCTTGGTAATGAGGTGAGCATCATTCATGACCCCGCCGTTAGCAAAGGTACCATAGGCCTGAGCCATCTGCATCGGATTGGTTGTCACACCAGCTCCCAAGGCAACGGCAAGAGACTTGTCTACCTTGTCCATATTGAGTCCGAATTTTTTCCCGTACTCAAAGACCGTATCAAGACCCAAATCATTAGCGGTCGCTACGGCTGGAAGGTTAAGGGATTCTGCCAAGGCCTGGTACATCGGTACCGTTGGGCTAGACTGGATTCCCGCATAGTTATTAACCTCATAGCTTCCATATTGGGTGGTACTATTGTCCAATTCCTTATTGGTCGACCAACCTGCCGCAACAGCTGGGCTATAGACAACCAAAGGTTTGATGGTTGATCCTGGACTTCGAGCAGCCTGGGTAGCGTAGTTGTAGGTACGGAAACCTGGATTTTGATCGCTTCCGACACGCCCTACGAGAGCCCGAACCCCTCCGGTCTTAGGATCGAGGGCAACACTACCAGATTCCGCGCGCGTGCCGTCTTCCGCTACTGGGAAGAGGGCCGTATTGTCATAGATCACCTGCATACTTGCTTGGTAATTCTGATCCAGCTCGGTGTAGATCCGGTAGCCATTTTTGACAATGTCTTCTTCGGTCAGGCCGTATTCATTGACCGCTTCATTGATGACCGCATCAAAATAGGATGGGTAGCGATAGTCCTCTGACTTGCCTTCATAGGCATCGACCAGCTGACCATGGATATCCACAGCCGCCGACTGATCAGCCGTTTTCTGGTCAATATAGCCAGCCGCCACCATATTTTGGAGGACCGTATTGCGACGATTGGTCGCATTTTCTACTGAGTAGAGCGGGTTATAGATTTCCGGTCCCTTGAGCATACCTGCGAGAACCGCAGACTGATCCAGGCTTAATTGACTGGCTGAAACCCCAAAATACTTCTTGGAAGCATCCTCAATTCCCCCAAACCCCATTTCCAAAATAGGCATTGTTGAGGTACATGGTGAGGATTTCTTTTTTACTGTATTTCTTATTGATTTCAAGCGCTAGGAAGAATTCCTTGGCCTTACGCTCCACCGTCTGATCCTGAGACAGGTAAGCATTCTTGGCTAGCTGCTGGGTGATGGTCGACCCACCACCTGAGCGACCCAGGGTCAAAATCGCTAAGAAGAAGCGACCATAGTTGATCCCGCTATTCTTGTAAAAGCTCCGGTCCTCTGTTGCGACCACGGCATTTTGCAGATTCTCACTAATAGCATCGAGTTCGACATAGGTTCCTTTTTGCCCGGTCAAACTTCCCGCCTGGTCCCCATTCTTATCATAGATAATGGTAGTCGCCTTCAGTGCATTCTGCAAATCCTTGACGTTGGTCGTCTTAGCAAGGTAGAAAAGATAGCCCCCTGTCAAGAGGCTAAAGCCTAGCCCAATGATCAGGAGAATCTTGGTCAAATGGAATCTGCGCCAAAAACGACGGAAGGGATGCTGAGAGAGAGGCTTGCTTCTGTGCTTGCCTGAGCGACTATAGGTCGGCTCTACTGTCTCTTCCGGTAGTTCCGTGTCTGGCACTTCTTCTGCCACCGCTTTGGGCGGATGATCCTTTCTAAAAAAAGTGATCAGGTTTTCAAATAATTCTTTTATTCTATTCATACCTGTTATTGTAACACCTTATCCTTGTCCTAGCAAGAAAAGATAGCTCATCCCCTTCTCTCATTTAGTTTTCTTTAAGCTTAGATTTTGCTACAATAGGGTCATGAATTATCAATTTACCATTCCACAATCCTTTCCCCAGATGACTGTGAAAGAGTTGCTTGAGGACTACTTCCTCATTCCCCGTAAGATCCGGCATTTTTTACGAACCAAGAAGCACATCTTGGTCAATGGCGAGACCATCAACTGGCAGAGCCCCGTTCAAAAAGGAGACCAGATCCAGCTAATCTTTGATGCCGACGATTACCCTGAAAAAGAGCTCCCAGCCGGAGACCCGAGTCTGGTTGAAGAACTCTATCAGGATGAGCATGTCATCATCGTCAATAAGCCCGAAGGTATGAAAACCCATGCCAATGAGCCGACAGAAATTGCTCTTCTCAACCATGTTTCCAGCTATGTTGGATCCACCTGCTACGTTGTGCACCGGTTAGATAAGGAAACCAGCGGAGCGATTTTATTTGCCAAAAATCCTTTTATCCTGCCCATTCTCAACCGCATTTTAGAAGATAAAAACATCCAACGCGAGTACTGGGCCTTGATCCAAGGTAGCTTAGCACAAAAAACCATCGTCTACAAGGATAAAATCGGACGTGATCGCCACGATCGGCGCAAGCGCCTGGTCGATCCACGAAAAGGACAGTATGCAGAAACTCAGGTGACGCAACTGAAAAAAATCAGGCAAAACAGCCTGGTCAAATGCCAGCTCAAGACGGGGCGTACCCATCAGATCCGGGTGCATCTCTCCCATCATGGCCACCCGATTGTCGGGGATCCTCTCTATAACCCTGCACGCGGAGAGCGACTCATGCTCCATGCTCACCGCTTGACCTTCACCAATCCATTAACCCTTGAAACCATCCAAGTCGAGGCCCCTTCTAAGAGTTTCGAAGAAGGGTTGAAAAAATGAGAAAAGAACCGAAATAGTCTTCTTAGAGACTTTCCTTAAGTGAGTACGGACGTCAGCGAACTTCAAAGAAGTTCCATGACTTAGTTTTGAGCCCAAGGTCTCAAAACTCCCGAGTGCTTGAAATTCTAATATTTCAAGCACTTTTCTCACTGCGTAAAGTCTCCAGTCATTATCGAATAATTCAAAAGATAAAAATCATTTAAAACAATTGACAGAATCTCTCATTTTATTTTAAAAACTTATCTGCATTCAAAAAAGAAGCCACAAAAAGAGGCTGGACAAAAACTGTTCAGCCTTTTTATATTTGATAGAAATAACTGTATGACGCAGTGGTTGATTGGCATCTTTGTTCGCTTTTTAAGCTCCAAAGATGACCTAATCAACTGTGCGGGGGTGGGAAGACGAACTCTTTTTAACTAGTCAGAGTTCTTTCCCACTCCCTTTTTATTATTGATAGCGAGGGGTTGCAAATCCACGGATATTGCCATGTCCGATTCGGTAGGTATTGCGACGGACTTGGTTGTTGGAGTTTCCTTCAATGGTATGAATGATCCCATTTGAGACGCTCTCAACAATTCCGATGTGATCCGCAAAGCCATTGTTTTGTTGGCTATTTTGATCCCAGTTAAAGGTGATGATGTCCCCTGCTTTTGGTGTAGTGGTACCATCTTCATTCCAGATGCCCAAGCGTTTGAAGATCTGGATGTGACGTTCGACTCCACATTCACGGCCAATCAAACCGCTCAAACCTTTCCCTGCTGGAAGACTGTTGTGACAAAGATATCACACCAGTCATCGGTCGTCTTCACTGCATAACCAACCGGAAGCGGTTTGACACTGTTATAATCATTGACCAATTGTTGGTGAGCTGCAGTGCCGCCACGAACGCCCACTAGACTAGCTGCTGCCCGCAAGACACGATCCCGTTGTCCATTCGTTACACGAGGACTAAAAGCAGTTTGATCTACTGTCGCACGGGGATGAAGGGCTGTTTGACCAAGGTTAAAGCCTTCAACGCCACCATCGACATAATCCACATAGACGTGAGTCGTATAGTTACCTGATTGGTACTGGTGATTTGCTGCAGAGACCTGCACTTCTGTATGCATTCCAGAAGGTGCTGTTGAATACCAGAAAGATTTTCTTGGTGTGCTTGAGACCAGGCTGCGACACGGATGTTCTTAATCCGACGGCCCTGAGGCGCTTGATCCACCGTTACCGTATAGGTTCCAGCACCAGAATTGACATTCTTGATCCCTGTTTGTGTCTTCGTCTGAGCATTTCGGAATTCAACTTCTGTAGTCGTTGAACCGACACCCACACGAGAACCATCATTTTGAATATAGTAAAGGTGAATATGGTACTTACCAGTAGAGTTTTTATGATCGCTCGCTTTGACCGATACCTTGTAGTCTCCATTTGATTGACGAGTCGCTTCATACCAGCGAATATCGTCTTGGCCATCCTTATCAGACCAAGTTGGGACTTGAACCGTCCGCACACCTTTAGGACTGTAGACATCCTTGATGATGACGTCAAAGGTACCCGCATCCTTGTTGTTGTTTTGGATTAAGAGACTAGCAGTTGGACGTGACTGATTTTTGAAATCAATAAAGGCTTTCTTGACAAACTTGTTTTGTCCTTTGGCATCTACATAGAAGACTTGCGCTTCATACTGGCCATCAGCGTTTTCGTGGTCACTAGCTTTGGCTGTTACAGTATATGAGCCATCTGCTTGACGAGTTGGAGTGTACCAGATGATATCTTTCATCCCATTGGCATGAGACCAGAATGGAATCTTCACTTCTTTATAACCATCGAAACCTTGAAGGTTCTTAGCTGTAATAGTGAAAGTCCCGTCTGACTCTGATTTTGTAATGGTCAGATCAGCAGATGGTTTAGGAGCTGTGTAATCGATAAAGGCTTTCTTGACAAACTTGTTTTGACCTTGGGCATCCACATAGAAAACTTGCGCTTCGTATTTGCCATCAGCGTTTTCGTGGTCACTAGCTTTGGCTGTTACGGTATAAGAACCGTCTGCCTGGCGAGTCGGAGTGTACCAGATGATATCTTTTATCCCATTGGCATGAGACCAGAACGGAATCTTCACTTCCTTGTAGCTGTCGAAGCCTTGGAGGTTCTTAGCTGTGATGGTGAAGGTACCGTCTGACTCTGATTTCGTAATGGTCAGATCAGCAGATGGTTTAGGAGCTGTATAGTCAATAAAGGCTTTCTTAACAAACTTGTTTTGGCCTTTAGCATCCACATAGAAAACTTGCGCTTCATATTTGCCATCAGCGTTTTCGTGGTCACTAGCTTTGGCTGTTACAGTATAAGAACCATCTGCTTGACGACTTGGAGTGTACCAGATGATGTCTTTCATCCCATTGGCATGAGACCAGAATGGAATCTTCACTTCTTCATAACCATCCAAGCCTTGAAGATTCTTAGCCGTAATGGTGAAGGTGCCGTCTGACTCTGATTTGGCAATAGTCAAATCTGCAGAAACTGGAGATTCCTGTTGAGGAACACTCTCATTTCTTGCTGCTACCACTCGTGCGCGTGCGCCATATGGTGCACGACTAGCTACCACAGCTTGTGCTGGTTGCTCTGATACAACCTTGTCGCTAGTGCCCTTGTCAGAAGACTGGTTATTGCTAAGAGTCGGTGTGACAGGTGCTGCCTCTGTTGCAACGGTATTTTCTGTCTGAATACCTTTCTCAACTCCCACTCCTTCGCTCACGGTATTCTGTGCTTCTGATGAAGTTGTTGTTGCAACGATAGCTGATGTATTTTCTGGTGTTTGATCAGACGCATGTTGCTCATCGGCTTTGACTTGTTGTGTCGAAAAAGCCAACAAAACGGCTGTCCCAGCATAAAAAATAAGATCTTTCTTTTTCATGTATCTTCCTTACAATTTTTTATACGGATTGTACCCACATAGTAGTATTATAGCACAAACCGCCGGATCAAGAAACAATATCGTGAGAAGAATCCTATTTTTAAAGAAAACAGAAGGCCAGATTGGCCTTCTGATTAGCTTATGCAAAAATTGAGAAGAAAGGTGCTCCAAGCTTGTTATCCATCGGGTCCTTGCTCTTAATAGAGTGAAGATAATTGATGGAGTACCAGCCGTTGTTGCCACTATTATATGGATCGCGTACGTAGGTTCTTCCATTGTCATAACCATGCAAGACTAATTCATGAGTATAAGGATCGCTAGTAAATTGGCTAGTGCCTACCGCAGCAAGTACATGCTTGCCAGCCATGAGGGCTTCTGCAATGCCTCCAGCTCCATTAATCAATTGGCTCTTCAAGCCCCAGTTACGAGTGGCAGCTACAATCCCATCAGAATCTGTTCCTGCTTCACCTTTGTTGAATGAATCAGTATTGTTGTAGAGATAATCAGCTACTGTTGTTGGCAAAATAGTTCTACCTAGGATATCTGTAAAGGTCATAGCAAGAGAGGTTGGCACACAACCTGACTGATCGACATTGCTCACACCGTAATATTTCCCAGCCCAACGAGGATCCCGTTGAGAATAATAGGTTGTTTGTGGATTCACCTTTTGATTTCGTGGAGACAAGGCTGTCTGACCGAGGTTAAAACCTTCAACTCCCCCATCTTTGTAGTCTACATAGACGTGAGTAGTATAGTTGCCCGCTTCATTACCGTGATTATTGGCAGAGACAGTGATCTCTGTATGCATATCTGTCGGTGTTGCGGAATACCAGTATAGATTTTCTTGGTGCGCTTTAGACCAAGCTGCGACACGAATATTCTTAATCTGACGTCCCTGAGGTGCCTGATCTACAGCTACTGTATAAGTCCCGTTCGTTGCATTGACATTCTTGATAGCAGCTTGCGTCTTGGTCATGGCATTTCTAACTTCTACGTCTGTAGTCGTGGTACCAATACCGATCCGAGAACCATCGTTTTGGATGTAGTAAAGATGAACATGGTACTTACCTGTAGAGTTCTTGTGATCGCTCGCTTTGACCGATACCTTGTAGTCTCCGTTCGCTTGGCGAGTCGCTTCATACCAGCGAATATCGTCTTGGCCATCCTTATCAGACCAAGTAGGAACTTGCACAGTCCGCACCCCTTTAGGGCTGTAGACATCCTTGATGATAACATCAAATGTTCCTGTATCCTTATTGTTGTTTTGGATCAAGAGAGTGCCGGTTGGACGTGATTGATTTTTGTAATCAATAAAGGCTTTCTTGACAAACTTGTTTTGGCCTTGAGCGTCCACATAGAAGACCTGCGCTTCGTATTTGCCATCAGCGTTTTCGTGGTCACTAGCTTTGGCCGTTACAGTATATGAACCGTCTGCCTGGCGAGTTGGAGTGTACCAGATGATATCTTTCATCCCATTAGCATGAGACCAGAATGGAATCTTCACTTCCTTGTAGCCATCGAAGCCTTGAAGGTTCTTAGCTGTAATGGTAAAGGTGCCGTCTGACTCTGATTTTGTAATGGTCAGATCAGCAGATGGTTTAGAAGCTGTGTAATCGATAAAGGCTTTCTTGACAAACTTATTTTGGCCTTTGGCATCCACATAGAAGACCTGCGCTTCATATTTGCCATCAGCGTTTTCGTGGTCACTAGCCTTAGCCGTTACAGTATATGAACCGTCTGCCTGGCGAGTTGGAGTGTACCAGATGATATCCTTCATCCCATTGTCATGAGACCAGAATGGAATCTTCACTTCCTTGTAGCCATCGAAGCCTTGAAGATTCTTAGCCGTGATGGTGAAGGTGCCATCTTTTTCTGATTTTGTAATGGTCAGATCAGCTGCGACAGCATTGGCCGGTTTTGTCGCCGTATAATCAATAAAGGCCTTTTTCACAAATTTGTTTTGACCTTGGGCATCTACATAGAAGACCTGCGCTTCGTATTTGCCATCAGCATTTTCGTGGTCACTAGCCTTAGCCGTTACAGTATATGAACCGTCTGCCTGGCGAGTCGGAGTATACCAGATGATGTCTTTCATCCCATTCGCATGAGACCAGAATGGAATCTTCACTTCCTTGTAGCCATCGAAGCCTTGAAGGTTCTTAGCTGTGATGGTGAAGGTGCCGTCTTTTTCTGATTTTGCAATAGTCAAATCAGCTGACACTGGTGTCTGATTTTTCTTTCCAATGGCTACTGTCGTCGTTGTTCCACCCACACCCGTCATTTGTCCATTGTTCTGAACATAGTAAAGATGGACATTGTAAAGACCGGTTGAGTTTTTATGGTCCGCTGCTTTTACATTGACGGTATAGGTCCCATTTGCTTGACGATTGGCTGTATACCAAACAAGGTCATCTTGACCACCTGTTTCTGACCAGATCGGTACAGAAACGGTTCGAACTCCATTTGGTGCCTTGACATTTGAGATGACAACGTCAAAGCGGCCCGTCATAGTATCGTTATTGACAATGTCAATCTTTCCACTTAAGCTGCCTTCTGTTGGATCTGCTGCAGGTTTTGCGTTCGCTGTAAAGCGACCGGTATAGTCCACACTGTGGTCAAAGAGGTGTTTTCCTGGAAGCAATTCCGCTTGAGAAGTGAACTGCCAGGCGCCAGCTTTCCCATTGTAACGCAAACTTTTCGCATCGTTTACAGATAGTTTTGGAGAAGGGTATTGGGCAACCCAGAAATTCTGAAGACCAAATTGAGCGGTGTTGACAGGACCTTTCTTGCGAAGGTTGTTTTCATCCAACCAGCTAGCACTGGTGTAGAACATTAAGTTGGTGTAGCCATTTTTACGCATTTCGTCCGCCCAGGCTTGGGTGTTGCGGTTAATATTTGGCTGCATCTTGGCATCCTCAAAGTCATTGACCATGAGGGTGTTCTTTGGAAGACTCAAGCGTTGCGCCTCTGCAATGTAGAATCGCGCTTCTGCACGCGCCGCCTCCTCGGAAGTATAGCGTGAGAAGTGGTAGGTCGATACTTGTAGACCTGCAGCCTGTGCATTACGAATTTGGTTCTCCGCATTCGGGTTCTTGTACCAAGTGTCTTCTGTCAATTTGACAACGACACCGCCTACGCCTTTATTAGCTAGGGTACGGTAGTCGCCAATACTAATGTCTCCGTTGTGGCTACTCACATCAACGAATGATTTTGGCTGAACCGCTACATCTGTTGAGCGACCAGCAGGAGCGTGAGCGCCTGTGTTAAAGAAGGTCGTGCTTCCTGTATTAGACGGAAGAGGAGTTTCTTCTTTCTCAGTAGTCGATGCTTCTGTAGCTTTCTCTACAGATGGAGCCCCACTTTCTGAAGCCGCGGCCTTGTTCACAGGTGCTACAGGCTGTTCGGTCACATTTGCTGGTGCTGCATAGTTGCTTACGACAGGTGCTACCGACTTTTCAGCAACGGCTACTTCTGGCACTTTTTCAGCTTGGACTTGGTTGCCTTCAGTAGTAGTGGCCTCGTTTGAAACCAGCTCATCTGCACTGACTCCCTGAGCAGATACAGCCATCAAGACTGCCGCTCCGGCATAAAAAATAAGATCTTTCTTTTTCATATAAACTTCCCTTTATACAAATTTTATACGTTAATCATTTTACCACACGGTTTCAGCGATGAAAAGTTTTATAAGGCAAATTTTTAAAATTAGTGATATTTTTTTGAAAAACTAAAAAAAGAAGTCTGTCTGACTTCTTTTAATCTTATGATAAATGCTTTAAGGCTGTCTTTAAGTAGTGACCATCTCGGATTTCCTGGCCAACACGCTTGGCATTGTCCACCAAATCTTGGTAATCGGCATTTGAAAGATTGTCGATTGTCTCCTTCAAATCATGAAGAGACTCCACTGCAATCCCACAGTCCTTCTCAAGCACAAAGTGAGACAAGGCTGACTGTTTCCACACCACCAGCGGGAAGCCCGATGCTAGATAAAGCGACGCCTTGTGAGAGTTGTTGTAGCGAAGGTACTCGCCAAAAACACCACTACAGGTTTCCGCACTATCCCCATCCCAGACCAGTCCAAAACCACCCTCAAGGGCTGCAGGAAGCTCATCCGGTAGGAAGGAGCCAAAGTAAGTTTCATTCTCTAGAGCTCTACTCTCATCAAAACCAACACCATAGAGATTATAGGCAGGTTGTGCAGGAAGAGCATAGAGATAACCCGCTTTTTCCTGGGCCAAATTACCTGCCACAATGATCGGCTGGTCTTTTGTTTGGCCACTCTTTTCTTGGAAATTTGGAATCAAATAGTCGAAAATGCCAAGGCTGACAATCTTATCTTCCGCAATTCCTTTACCCACCAAGACAGATTTCATAACTGGATTGTGGGCGATGATCCCATCAGCTGCTTTGAGAAAACTTGCTTCTTGAAGGTACATCCGAATTCTGTGTTTTAAAGGTAGTGAAGTCATGTTGGCATGGCGAAGCACTTCTAGGTCATGAATCAAGAGATAGACTTTAATCCCTCTTTTTTGTGCTTTTTTAACCAAATGGGTTGAGAAAAAACTATGGTGAAGCATTGGAAACTGGATCAGCAACTCATCTCCTTGCTTTAGTTGATCCAAGGCTTGACTAAAAGCCTTTGCCTTATGGCGTTGAGCCGCAAGGGTACTCATCTGATACCAATTGTCGACAGAAAGGACCAAAGGATGATAGCCTTCTTCTTTCACAATACTTTCTACGTCATTGCGTGCTTTATTTCCTGCGTTCTTTGCGTTGACATCATGCAGGAATTCTTCTTTTAAGTAGTATTTCATAGATTATCGTTTCTCTTAATCAAACTCATTTGCTACGACTTCTAGAGCACGCTCAATGACCACGTGCATGTCGTAGTATTTATAGTCTGCCAAACGTCCACAGAAGATGACCTTATCATTTTTAGCTGCTTCTTCTTGGTACTTGGCAAACATGGCGTTGTTCTTTTCATCATTGATTGGGTAGTAGGGTTCATCCCCACGTTTCCAGTCAGCGGGGTATTCGCGGGTGATAACTGTCTTGGGTTGTGTACCATACTCAAAGTGCTTATGCTCAATGATACGAGTATAAGGAATCTCACGCTCTGTATAGTTGACGACCGCATTCCCTTGATGGTTTTCCTCATCCAAGACTTCGTGTTCAAAACGAAGACTACGGTACTCCCAACTCACCGTGTTTGTAGTCAAAGTACTGGTCAATCATTCCTGTAAAGACAACTTTATCCGCTGAAGCTTCAAGTTCTTCACGATTGGCAAAGAAGTCAACTCCAAGTTCTACTTCTACATCGCCCAACATATTTTCAATGATGACGTTGTAACCACCGATTGGAATTCCTTGGTAACGGTCATTAAAGTAGTTGTTATCAAAGGTCAAACGAACTGGTAGACGTTTGATGATAAAGGGTGGAAGGTCTGTGGCAGAACGTCCCCATTGTTTTTCAGTGTAGCCCTTAATCAACTTTTCATAGATATCTGGACCAATCAACTTGATAGCTTGTTCTTCCAAGTTCTTCGGTTCAACATCTTTCATGTCAGCTGTCTGTTCGGCAATCTTGTCCTTGACTTCTTGAGGAGTCTTGGTGCCCCACATAGCATAAAAAGTATTCATGTTGAAGGGAAGATTGTACAGACTGCCCTTGTAGTTAGCTACTGGTGAGTTGATATAGTTGTTAAACTCAGCGAACTGGTTGACATAGTCCCACACTTTTTTGTTGGACGTATGGAAAATGTGTGGGCACCGTACTTATGGACGTTGATGCCTTCAACCTCCTCGCAGTAGATATTGCCACCGATGTGATCTCGCTTGTCAATCACTTTTACTTTTTTACCGCGTTTAGTAGCTTCATGTGCGAAAATGGCTCCAGACAAACCAGCACCAACAATCAGATAATCGTACATAGTAGACTCCATTATTTTTCTATTTTAAAATATATCTAAACTCTTAGCCGTTTCGTTAGACTCATAGCTATAGATTAGACCTTCAAATTACCCCAATTTCCTCACTATAAGAGAGGGAATTGACCGGCTTTTTCTTGACAACTTCTGTCGCAAAGAGTGTGAACATAAAGATGTTATAAGTCGGTACAAACCAAAATGCTTCAATCATACAGTTAATCGCAATGAGGGACAAGATTGCAACAAATAAATAACGCCCCTTCTTGAATTCATATTTTGAAACAATGACATAAATACCGACTAATAAAGCAACCGGTACGATACCATATGTAAATAACATCTGAACATAAGACGAATCGACATAATTATAATTGAGGACAGACTCTGTGCTTCCTCCGGATCCAATAAACTGAACCTCTCTTGTTCCAACCAATTCAAGGGGTATAAATTAAAAGCATTTTTACCCAAGGCTAACCGACCTGTAATGAATTGATTAATTTGAACATAAAGTGGAGATGACCAGGAGAAATGATAGGTCAAGTAGATCATTCCGCTTGAAAAAAGGATGATCGAATAGGGCAACAAGTGATACAACTTCAACTTTTTCTCTTTTGTAAAATAAAAGAAGAGAAAGAGCAAGACAGCGACCAAAAGCGAGATCGCATTCATACGAGCGTCACAGAACTTGATAATAAAGAGAGCTAGAAGAACGCCACTCAGAGATCGTAAGCCAATATACCGATCTTTTAGCAAATAGGAGATCGCAACATAAAGGTAGAAACAATGGGCTGCGAAATCTGTTGGATAGATAAACCCAAATGAATTACGGATAACAGCACCCCGACTATATTGTAAGTTTGGAACTACCTTTAACAGTGACAATAGAAATACTGTAAGGACTATCGTACCTGCAACACCTACATAAGTTTTTAAAATGACTTTCCTATCCGCATTGACCAGTAAAACCATTAAGAGAGAATAAACTAAGAAATTTAACTTATCCGTCTTGAAATAAACCATAACAGCTACCATCAATAACATGGCAGACAAGATTAGATAATGATAGGGAATCGAGATTTTATTAAAAAAAAAAACGAAGCAATAAGAGAGCTACAACCACTAAGAGAGAGCTCGCACCAACATGCAAAAAGCCCTTATTTAACATCGTAGTGGATATTGTATTAAAGAAGATCACAATCGAGACGACAAAACCAACCAGTAGATCGTCAAATTTCATTTTTATCATTAAATTACCTGATAAAGAATTTTTAAAGAAAAGCTCATTCTGTCTAGATTAGAAGGCCTGCTATAGCATTCTTTTCTAAAGATTTTGTTTACTTAAAAATTCATATCCTTCCTTTCTACTCTCTACTGTTTATTTAAAAATTGTTGTTTTAATTCTTTCACATCTACCACTCTCAGAGATAGGATAGCGATCAGATAAATGATCCCACCGAGCACCGCATACACGAGTACATTCAGGGTAGGGGTGAAATGTAGGAATGGTTTTACAAGTAGCAAGAGGCCATACATCACAGCAGATGCAAAAATAATTTTTGTCATAGACCCGATAATTGGAACTTCCTTGAGGTAATGACGGGTATAGTACAGTTGAATCAGCCATACCAAGGATTCTGTTAAGACGGATACAATGGCTGCACCGATAAAACCAAAATGAGGTAAGAAGAGCACATTCAACCCGACACTGACGATAGCAGGAATCGTAGTTGACAGCATAAATTCTTTGTTCTTATCATGCGGGATGAGAATTTGAATCCCCATGATATTGGTCCATCCGATGAAGAACATACGGAAGATCATGATAGCGATGGCATAGCGAGCATCTTGGAAATCCTTCCCTAAGAAGAATCGAACAAAGTCATCGTTGACGATCAGCATACCCGCAATGATTGGGAAGATGACCAAATTATAGATCAAAAAGGACATTTGGTGCATCTTATTGACAGCCTTGTGATCTCCGGAAGCCAAGAGACTCGCCACGCGCGGAAGCATGACGCTTCCTAAAGACGTCACCAAGGTCAATAGGATATTAACCAATTTCAAGGCCTGGTCGTAAATCCCTACATCCTTTGTAGAGGCGAGAGCCCCCAGCATAGTCCGATCCAAGGTGACATAGAGGGAAATAGCAATCTGCGGTAAAAAGAGCAGAATGACCGGTTTTAAATGCACCCGTGCATAAGCCAAATCAAAATGGGCTTTCCCAATGAACTCCCGAGCAGGTAGCCACATGCTGAGCTGACCTAAGAGCTCAAAGATAGTGAGTAAGAATACATAGAGATACAAATCATTGGCAGATTTGACAAACAAGAAGATGGAGATGACTCCAACCAGTTTGACCGTGATATTCCGAACCGTAATCTTGCGGAAGTCCTCTAACCCCTGAAAAAGCCAGGAGATATCGAGTCCCTTAGAAACCAAGCTAAGTCCTAAGATATAAGCGACAGGATTTTGCATGGAAGGTAGCGCCAAGCACAGCAAGACATAGAGCATGATGGACACAAAGGTCGCTCCCAACTGGAGGGTATAAATCCCCCAGAAATTCTTTTGGATGTCTTTGCGGTGTCCTGAAATCTCCTTGGTTCCGTAGTTAGCCACTCCCAAGGTCGCCAAAAGGATAAAATAGGTGACGATGGAGTTGAAATAGCCATAGGTCCCCAAGTCATTCGAGCTAAAGACCCGCGTCACATAGGGGGTGGTGATAATCGGCAAGATAATCACCAGCAACTGGTAGGAGAGATTATAGGCGTAATTTTTTAACACTTTCATGATTGTCTACAATCCCCACTTAAAGACCGTTTTAAACGGTGTGATCAAATCTGTCGCAAAAGCTCGGTGAATATCTGGGATGGTTTGAACTTCTCCATCAACGTGAATAATGTTTTTCAAACGACTTTGGACCCGACGATTAGCCAGCATCTCTACAGCCCGCTCGAAATCTTCACGACCTGAGCGAGAAGACCCTACAAAAGTCAAGCCCTTTTCAAGAACATCTCTTGTATTAACTGCGACCCGATTATCACTAACCCCCATTAACATCACGGTTCCTTGAGGCTTGATATGATCAATAATATCATTGATGGCTGGTTCACTTCCTTGGCCACCAGTACACTCAAAGGCGTGATCAAACCGTTGGTCGTCTGTCAACTCGCTGGTCAAAATTGCTTGATGAATGAAATTAAACAATTGCAATTTGTCGCTATTACGCCCAACAACTGTAATCTTCAACTCTGGATAAAGATAGTGCAAAGAAGTCGCAACCACATATGAAAGACTCCCATCTCCTAAAATCAAAACAGACTCTCTTCGTTGGTGGGCAATGAGGTCAAAGCGATGAATGGCATGCATGGCAACACTACTAAATTCCGCCAGGGCTGTCACAGGACCCCGAACTTCCTCTGGGTAAGCCACTACACGATCCAGCGGTAAGGCAACGACTTCCTGCATAAAGCCATTAAAGCCACTAGACAAGAAGTGCGTCCCCTCCAAATAATTTTCAAAGAAGACACCCTCTGTTTGATGAGGAGGTTGATTGGGAACCATAGCCACAATCTGTCCTGGTTGATAGGTTCCCGTAGGATCCGCTACCACGATACCAGACGACTCATGGATCAGGGCCATGGGTAATTTCTTTTTAAGCACCTTAGGATCCCGTTTCCCTTGATAGTAACGTTGGTCCGCATGACAAATAGCCATGTAATAAGGGCGTATTAACACCTTGTCTCCACGGCTCATGTCTTCTTCTTGGTATTTGATGGTAATATTTTTCGGCTGGGTCAGCTGAAAGATTTGGTTCAACATATTAATTGTCCTCAATCATACCGCGTGCAATTTTCAAATCTGTAATCGTCGTAATTTTAATATTGAATATTCCTTTGCAAGGGGCAACTTTTTGCCATTAATGACAAAGATCTTGTAAGCATCTGTCAAGACTTCTT